>Ga0208357_1000132_pt1 | contig 57704 bp, 47 predicted proteins | sample NGESurdeep092012_6_FD_184487 | JGI IMG/M metagenome (GOLD analysis project Ga0208357, IMG submission 184487) | Arctic peat soil microbial communities from Barrow, Alaska - NGEE Surface sample F52-2 deep-092012 (SPAdes) | ecosystem: Environmental > Terrestrial > Soil > Wetlands > Peat ...
CAGGTCAGCGACCGCGAATTCGCGGCAGCGGCAGCCCGCTTTCCCTTCAACACACCCGCGACCAGGGAAGCCTATTTCTACCGGCGCATCTTCGAGCAGCACTTCCCGGGCGAGGCTTGCGCGGCGACCGTGCCTGGCGGGAAATCCATCGCCTGCTCATCCCCGGCGGCACTGGCCTGGGATCCTGCGTTCGCCGACGCGGCCGATCCGTCGGGACGTGCAGTGCGGGGCGTCCACCAACAGGCGCTGGTCTGAGCTTGCGTCGAGGCAGCCCCGATCAATGCAGCTTGAACTCATGCAACCACGATCAAGCCGGGTCAATGCAGATCATGGTGAAGCACCAGACAGGTATGCTGCGTATGGAAGTTGAAATAGAAGTCCATGTACTGCAGGGCACCACTGCCGAGGATGTAGTGCCACGGCAGGCTGGCATCCTTGAATATCTCGAACGTGACGGTGAATGGCTGCCCTGAGATATCGACGTCGGCGGTAGCGCGGCTGACCCGTGCAGCATGATGGTGCACCCCCATGTCACTGATTTTCATGCGTGATCTCGGACTGTTGTGCAGCTCGTCGAGCGTGCGCTGGTCAGCGGCCAGGTATTGGCTGCTGCCGCTGTCGAGCAGGGTGGTGCGCAACTGACCATCGATCGACAAGGCGGTGATTAAGCGCAGCTCGGTACCCCAGAGGTTGCTGGCGACCAGCATGGGTTCCTTGCAGGTGCCGCTGTTATCCGCGCCTTCGCCGACGGTGATGGATTTTTCGCCAAGACTGAACTCGCCGAGTCGACGCAGGATGTCGATGCCGATGAGCCGATGGTTTCCGGCGGTTACGGTCACCGGCACGTTCAGCAAGGTCAGTTCGCCGATTTTGAGCTTGTCCAGGCTTCCGTACCTGACCGGAATGTCATGCGACAGAAAGCCGCCTGTCTTGCCGGTCCGGTCGAGCATGGCTACGCCGAGATCGCGCGCCGTATCTTCGTCCAGCGTAAGAGTCGAGCTGCCGGTGTCGACCAGCAGCCAGGTCTTCTTGCCATGACTTTCCGCTTCGACACTTGGCAGGTTGCCATGTGCGAGGCTGCGATGCACAGGAATGCTGAAACTTTGCGAAGGCATCCGCACCTGCAATTCCGGATCTGTCGCATGGCCAGCAACGTAGTTTTTCATCTGTTCAAGCTGGGCCTTCGGCAGCTTGCCGGCAAAGCGTCGCACCATGTCCAGCTCCTCGGCATCGGCCCGGCTCGCGCCCTGAGAGAGCCGCAGGTCGCCGTTGGCAAATTTCGCGCAGAAGAAGGCGACCTCGGGTTTGCTGTCGATCAGGCTACGCTCGCACAAGCGCGCGTCCTCGCTGGACTTGTCCAGGTTGAAATGAATGCGCTCAAGCGCCATCGCGGCAAGCACGTGACTGACCGGATCACTCGAAGTCTGGTACATGCGTGCCAGCGTGGGTACGTCGGCCTGAGTCAGAGCATGGTCCACCGCAAGCATGGCGGCTGCGTCGGAAACCAGCAAGGACCAGGGGCTTTCCGGAGCCGCCGCGTGGGCTGTCAGCGGTAGGCTGATTCCGGTCATGCTGCAAACGAATGCAGCCAGAAGCGTCAGTGCCTTCATTTCACGCGTTCCCTTGCTTCGCCAGTCAGCCACGGGTTGTAAACCTCGCATACGTGGAGCGGCAGATGCTCTGCTAATATTACGAGCTGTTTTCCTGCGATTTCCGACCATGATCGAGACCAATCCCATCCTGACCCAGATCGACGACCTCCGTGATCGTGTCGAATCGCTTCGGGGGTATCTTTGACTACGCGACAAAACGCGAACGTCTGGAAGAGGTGACCCGCGAACTGGAGAGTCCCACCGTGTGGGATGATCCGGCGCGCGCGCAGGAACTGGGTCGCGAGCGTGCCCGGCTCGATACCATCGTCCACGGCATCGACCGCATGTCCGCCAGCCTCACCGATGCCGGCGAGCTGCTGGAGATGGCCATGGCTGACGGCGACGATGACACGGCGCAATCGGTGATCGATGATTTGGCCAAAGTGGAGGCCGAAGTCGCCAAGCTGGAATTCCAGCGGATGTTCTCCGGCAAGATGGACGCGATGAATGCGTTCGTCGACATCCAGGCCGGTGCCGGCGGCACCGAGGCGCAGGATTGGGCCGAGATGTTGCTGCGCATGTATCTGCACTGGTGCGAGTCGCGTGGCTGGAAAACCGAGTTGATGGAAGTCAGCGGCGGCGAAGTGGCCGGGATCAAGTCGGCCACGTTCCGGGTCGAGGGCGATTACGCCTATGGCTGGCTGAAGACTGAGATCGGCGTGCACCGGCTGGTACGCAAGTCGCCGTTCGACTCCGACAACCGCCGCCACACCAGTTTCACCTCGGTGTTCGTGTCCCCGGAAGTGGATGACGATATCGAGATCGATATCAACCCGGCGGATCTGCGCACCGATGTCTATCGCTCGTCCGGTGCCGGCGGCCAGCACGTCAACAAGACCGAGTCGGCGGTGCGCATCACGCACATTCCCACCAACACGGTGGCGGCGTGCCAGACGGGCCGCAGCCAGCACGCCAACCGCGCCACTGCGATGAAGATGCTGGTCGCCAAGTTGTACGAGCTGGAAGTACAGAAGCGCAACAGCGAAAAGGACGCGCTGGAAGCGACCAAGTCCGACATTGGCTGGGGCAGCCAGATCCGAAATTACGTGCTGGACCAGAGCCGTATCAAGGACTTGCGCACCGGTGTCGAGCGCACCGATACGCAGAAAGTGCTGGACGGCGACCTCGACGAGTTCATTGAGGCGAGTTTGAAATCCGGTCTTGAAGCCGGTTCCAAACGCAGTGACGCTTGACCTAGAGGCACTCGCTCATCAATAATATGGGTACCCATATTCATATATACGGGCTACCCATATGAAAACGACGATTGAAATCAATGACGCGCTGCTGAAACGCGCCCGCAGCACCAGCCAGCGTCAAGGCACCACGCTGCGTGCGTTGGTGGAACAGGGGTTGCAGCAGGTACTCAGTGTGCCGACAACGAGTGCGCCGGTGCCGGTCGAAACGCTGGTTTTCGATGGCCCCACCGGCCTGGCCGAGCCCTTCGCCGATGCATCATGGAGCAGGATCAAGGAAGAGAGCCGGCGCCGATGATCGCGGTCGACACCAACATCCTGGTCTATGCGCACCGCCCCGATTTCGCGGAGCAGCATGACGAGGCACTGTTAGCGATGGCGACGCTGACCATGGGCCGCAAGCCATGGGCGATTCCCTGGCCATGCGTGCACGAGTTTGTAGGAAACGTCACTAATCGGCGTATCTACAAGTCGCCCACACCGCTGGCGATAGCGCTGGAGGCCATGTCGATCTGGTTGTCCAGCGATCAGGTGCAACTGTTGCATGAGAGCGCCGGTCATTTCATGACCTTGTCCGAACTTTGTCTCGATGCTGACGTGACTGGTTCGCAGATCCACGATGCACGCATCGCTGCTATTTGCATTGATCACGGGGTCAGCCAGTTGTGGACGGCGGATCGCGATTTTCTGCGCTATCGCTCGCGCTTGGCGGTGCGCAATCCTTTGAAGAAGTAGGCCCATGTCCGAAGAAGTCACGCCCCCCATCGACGAAAACCATCTCATCGCCGAGCGCCGCGAAAAGCTGAAAAAGTTGCGCGGGCAGGGCATCGCGTTTCCCAACGATTTCAAGGTGGACAGCTTCGCCGGCGACCTGCAGGACGAGTTCGCCGACAAGCAGACACATACGCCCGAGGCTCTCGAGGCGGCGGCGCGTCGGGTGAGCGTCGCCGGTCGCATGATGCTCAAGCGCGGGCAGGGCAAAGTCAGCTTTGTGCAGATTCAGGATCAGACCGGCCGCATCCAGCTGTTCATTCACCAGGGTACGCTGGGCGAAATCTACGAGGCCTTCAAGAGCTGGGATGCGGGCGACATCGTGGGCGCGGAAGGGCTGCTGATGCGCACCAGGACCGGCGAGCTCTCGGTGCGCGTGGACAAGTTACGCCTGCTGACCAAGAGTCTGCGCCCGCTGCCTGACAAGTTCCACGGCCTTGCCGATGTCGAGCAGCGCTATCGCCAGCGCTACGTCGACCTGATCGTGACCGAAGAGGCGCGACGCACCTTTGCCCAGCGTTCGAAGATCATCGGTTTCATGCGGCAGTGGCTGGAAGCACCGCCACGGCGTTTCATGGAAGTGGAAACGCCGATGATGCACGTCATCCCCGGCGGCGCCACGGCGCGGCCTTTTGTGACCCACCACAATGCGCTGGACATGGCTTTGTACCTGCGCGTGGCGCCGGAGCTGTATCTCAAGCGGCTGGTGGTCGGCGGTTTCGACCGCGTGTACGAGATCAACCGCAACTTCCGCAACGAGGGCGTGTCGACCCGGCACAACCCTGAGTTCACCATGCTTGAGCTGTACCAGGCTTACGCCACGTACCATGAGATCATGGATCTCACCGAGGCGGTGATCCGCAACATCGCACAAACCGTCCTCGGCACGACGGCACTGACCTGGGAGAATGCCAGCATCGACCTGGGTCCGGCTTTCCGCCGCTGGCGCATGGAAGATGCCGTGCTCGAACACAACCCCGGGATCAAGCGCGAAGAGTTGCGTGATCGCGATGCGATGGCGAGCCACGCCACGCGCGTCGGCGCGCAGGTCAAACCCGGCTACGGCTGGGGCAAGCTGTTGCTGGAGATCTTCGAGCACACCGTCGAGCACACCCTGATCCAGCCTACCTTCATCACCGCTCATCCGGTGGAGGTGTCGCCGCTGGCGCGCGAGAGCGACACGGACCCCGGTATCACCGATCGTTTCGAGCTCTTCGTCAACGGCAAGGAGCTGGCGAATGGCTTTTCCGAATTGAACGATCCGGAAGACCAGGCCGCACGCTTTCGTGCGCAAGTGAACGCCAAGAACGCCGGCGACGACGAGGCCATGCACTACGACGCCGATTACATCCGCGCGCTGGAAGTGGGCATGCCACCCACCGGTGGCCTCGGCATAGGTATCGACCGCCTGGTGATGCTGCTGACCAACTCCGCCTCCATCCGCGACGTCCTGCTGTTCCCGACCATGCGGCCGGAGGCCTGAGCATGACGGCGCTTGCGCTGCAGGATCAGGCCGCGCCGGATGGTGTTTGCTACGGCTGCGGCAGCGCCCACCCACACGGCCTGCACATCAAGAGCCACTGGCACGAGGACGGCGTGCATGTGGTGTCGACGCACGAACCCGATGCCGATTTCCACGGCTGGCCGGGACTGGTCTACGGTGGTCTGATCGCGATGCTGGTGGATTGTCATTCCAACTGGACCGCGATGGCCTACCACTACCGGGCCGAGAATCGCGCGCCGGACAGCAAGCCGCGCATCGATTGCGTCACCGGCACCCTGGGCGTCAAGTTCCTCAAGCCCACGCCGATGGGCGTGGCGCTGACGCTGAAGGCCCGCGTCGACGGCGAAGTGGGCCGCAAGACCCGGGTGCTGTGCGAGGTCCATGCGGGCGAGGTGCTCACCGCGCTCGGCGATTCCATCTTCGTGCGCGTTGATACCATTCGATTGGCCGAGTCTGCCAGGCTCCTGGGTTAAACTCGGCGTTTCCCTTCAAGCCTGGAGCCGGCACCATGTGGTTTGCCATTATTGGAACGGACGTCGCCGATTCGCTGGACAAGCGCAAGAGCGCTCGTCCGGCCCACATCGCGCGGCTGCAGGCGTTGCTGGATGAGGGAAGACTGTTCGTGGCGGGCGCGTTCCCGGCGATCGAGTCCGAAGACCCGGGTCCGGCGGGCTTCAGCGGCAGCATGATCCTGGCGGAGTTCCCGTCGCAGGCCGAGGCGCGTGCCTGGGCCGACGCCGATCCCTATGTGGCAGCCGGCGTCTACGCCGAGGTGCAGATCAAGCCGTTCCGCAAGGCCTTGCCGGCGTGAGTGCGGCGATGCTCGAACAGATCCGCCAGCGCCTGTCGCAAACGCTGGCGCCCTCCGAACTGGAGGTCATCGATGAGGGCCATCTGCACGCCGGCCATGCAGGGGAGGGCAAAGGCCACTTCCACGTGCGCATCACCAGCGCCGCGTTTGCAGGCCAGCTGCCGCTGCGCCGCCACCGCATGGTGTATGCAGCACTGGATGGATTGATGGACCACGGCATTCACGCCTTGTCGATCGATGCAAAAGAAAAATAATAATTGAAATAAATGACTTACATTAGTTAATTCAAGTAGAACATCATCCATAAATACATTGCAGCGCTGTTCCGCGTTTGGCACAGTGCCTTGTCGCCCGGTTGTCCGGGCCTTACTGCTGATCCTCTGAAGACCGCATGCGCCTGAGCACCATCAAACTCGCCGGTTTCAAGTCCTTCGTGGACCCGACCACCCTGCATTTGCCGAGCAACATGATCGGCGTCGTCGGCCCCAACGGCTGCGGCAAATCCAACATCATCGACGCGATCCGCTGGGTCATGGGCGAGAGCGCGGCCAGTCGCCTGCGCGGCGATTCGCTGACCGACGTGATCTTCTCCGGCTCCAATACGCGCAAGCCGGTGGGGCAGGCCACGGTCGAGCTGATCTTCGACAACGCCGACGGTTCGATCCAGGGCGAGTACGGCCAGTACGCCGAAATCTCGGTGAAACGCCAGGTCACCCGCGACGGCCAGTCCGCCTATTTCCTCAACGGCGCGCGCTGCCGCCGACGCGATATCACTGACCTGTTCCTCGGTACCGGCCTGGGCCCGCGCAGCTACTCGATCATCGAGCAGGGCATGATCAGCCAGATCATCGAGGCGCACCCGGAAGAATTGCGCACGCACCTGGAAGAGGCCGCCGGCATTTCCAAATACAAGGAGCGGCGCAAGGAAACCGAAAGCCGGATCAAGGCTACCCGCGAAAACCTCGACCGTGTGCGCGACGTGCGCGACGAGGTCGACAAACAGCTGGAGCACCTCAATCGCCAGGCCCGCGCGGCCGAGCGCTGGAAGCTGCTGAAGGGAGAGCAGACGCGCAAGGAAGCCGAACTGAGAGCGCTGGAATATCGTGGCCTCAAGGGCCAGCACGATCACGAGGGAGCCGAACTGTCCTCCGCCGAGGTCGAGATCGAGAAAGGGCTGGCCGGCCAACGTCATGTCGAGGCGCAGCTGGAAAGCGTGCGCGAGCGGCATACTGGAGCCAACGAACACCTCAATGCGGTGCAGGCCGAGGTCTACAAGGTGGGTGCCGAGATCGCCCGGGTCGAGCAACAGGTGCGCTACAACAAGGAGAGTGCTGAACGTTTGCAGCGCGCCCACGCCGACAGCGAGCGCGAACATGCCGAACTGGCCGCACATGTCGCCACCGACCGCGAGCAGGTCGAGACCTTGCGCCAGGCACTGGCCGAGGGCGAGCCCCGGCTCGAAACCCTGCAGCAGATGCAGGACGATACCGCCGAAGCGCAGCGCAGCACCGAGGCGAAACTCGCTGACTGGCAGCAACTCTGGGACAGCCACACCCGCAACGCGGGCGAGTCGAACCGTGCTGCCGAGGTGGAACGCACCAAGCTCAACTATCTGGATCGGCAGGCAATCGACCTGGCGCGCCGGCGTGAAGCGCTGGAAGCCGAACAGAAGGCCACCGACGTGGCCGCGCTGGCTGCCGCCGGGGAGCAACTGCACGGCGAACACGATACCCAGCGCGAGCGCGTCGAAACCCTCGGCAGCCTGCTCGACCAGCACAAGTCCAGCCACGAGAAAGCGCAGGAAGAAGAACGCCAGGTCCAGTCGGCGCTGAATGAGGCACGTCAGCAACTGCAGACCGCCCGCGGCCGGCACGCCTCACTCGAAGCGTTGCAGCATGCTGCGCTCGGTCAGGAAGAAAACGCCGCCAGCGACTGGCTGACTCGTCTCGGGCTGAACAAGTCACGCCGTCTCGGCGAATCGCTGCAGGTCGAAAACGGCTGGGAAACCGCCGTCGAAACCGCCTTGAGCGGCTTCCTCGACAGCGTGCTGGTGGAGGGTTCGCATGCGCTGGCGACGGAATTCGATGCGCTCGACAACGCCGACATCGCCTTGCTCGATGCCGCCGATGGCGGCGCCAGCACCGCCGGCACGCTGGCTGCCCACGTGCGCGGCCCGGCCGCCGCGATGGCTATCCTCGGCCACGTGCTGACCGCCGAATCGCTGGCCGCCGCCCATCAGCAGGTGGCCTCGCTGTCTGCGCTGGCACCGTATCAGTCGGTGATGACGCGCAGCGGCGAATGGCTCGGCCCGGGCTGGGCAAGGGTGCGCCGGGCACAAGGCAGCCAGGTCGGCGTGCTGGCGCGCGAACGCGAGTTGCGCACGCTGGCCGAACAGATCGCCACGCTGGAAGCGCAACTGGAGGAATCCGCCGAACAGCTGGACGCGCTGCGCACCAGCAAATTCGAAACCGAGCGTGCCCGCGACGACGCCCAGCGCGAGCTCTACAACGCGCATCGACGCCAGTCCGAACTGGCCGGTCAGCTGCAAAGTCATCGCGGCAAACTGGAAACGGCCCGGGCCCGCGCCGAGAAGGTCAATGGCGAGCTGACCGACCTTGCGACCCAGATCGACGAGTTGCAGGGCCAGACCCGTGAGGCGCGTGCGCGCCTGGACGAGTCGGTCGGGCTGATGGGAGACCAGGAAGACCAGCGCCGCGAACTCGAAAACGAGCGACGCGCGCTGCTTGAGGCTCGCGAAGAAGCCCGCATGAATGCACGCGAGGCGGCCGACCAATCGCATTCGTTGGCGTTGTCGCTGGAATCCAGGCGTTCGTCACTGGCCTCGCTGGAGCAGTCGCTTGGTCGGATGGATAACCAGTTGCACCAGATCGACACGCGTCGTCAGGAAATCGGCGAACAGCTCGCTGCCGGTTCCGACCCGATCGCCGAACTGGAGTCGGAGCGTCAGGCTTACCTCGACCAGCGCCTGCTGGTCGACAAGCAGATGGTCGATGCGCGCCGGGTGCTGGAGGAATGCGACCTGGAATTCCGCCAGCTCGAACAGCAACGGCACCTGGCAGAGCAGGGGCTTTCGGCTTTGCGTGAGAGCCTGTCCGAGAAGCGGCTCGCCGCACAGGCGCTGCATCTGCGCGCCGAGCAACTGGCTGAAGCAATCAAGGCATCCGGCCTGGAGCTGGAAACCTTGCTTGCCGAGTTGTCCGATGACATCAATGCCGACCAATGGCGCCAACAGCTGGCCGAGCTGGGTCTGAAAATTGCCAGGCTGGAACCGGTCAATCTTGCCGCCATCCAGGAACACGCCGAACAGAGCGAACGCAAGACCTATCTCGACAACCAGCTCACCGACCTGGTCGATGCGATGGAGACGCTGGAGGGTGCGATCAAGAAGATCGATCGCGAAACCCGCCAGCGCTTCAAGGAAACCTTCGACAAGGTCAATGCCGGCGTGCAGGAACTGTTCCCGCGTTTGTTCGGCGGCGGACACGCCTATCTGGAACTGATCGGCGACGACCTGCTCAATACGGGCGTGACGATCATGGCGCGCCCGCCGGGCAAGCGCCCGTCCAACATCTCGTTGTTGTCCGGAGGCGAAAAGGCCCTTACCGCGGTGGCCCTGGTGTTCGCCATTTTCGGCTTGAATCCGGCACCATTCTGCCTGCTCGACGAGGTCGACGCGCCGCTGGACGAGGCCAACGTGGGTCGCTTCTCCAGCCTGGTGCGCGAAATGAGCGAACAGGTGCAATTCATCTTCATCAGCCACAACAAGGCCACCATGGAAGCGGCGACGCAATTGTGCGGCGTGACCATGCGCGAGCCCGGCGTGTCGCGACTGGTGCAGGTGGACCTGGCCGAAGCGGCTAAACTCGCGGGCGCAGCCTGAGAGGCTGTGACACAACAGCCTCTAAGCCCGGCTACGGATGGCCGGGCGCGAATCGAGCACGCAAGTGCTTGATTCGCGTGAGTGAGTCCGGGCTTGTGCCGGACTCACGATAGAAGAAAACCACGGGAAGTGGTTTTCTTCACAAGCTCCGAGGAGATCCTGATGACCGTGCAACCCGTGCTTGCCCTTGCCTGGAATGCCGCCGTTGGCATCCCGATGTTGATCGTCGGCCTGATCGTGCTGGCCCTGATCTGGTTGTTCGGCCAGCCAAGGAAGGAGCAGGGCAAACGTCGCAGCAGCGGTGACGGACACGGTCGCGAACGACGTGAGCCCACGGTCGGCGGTCCCAGCCTCGCCGATCAGCCATTTTTCAGCGAGGGCAGCCCGTCCGTGGGAGGGGCTGAAAACGCGTCACCGGCGCAAGGCGAACTCGATGTCGGTTTGCGAGAGGAGCTGGAACGGCTCGGCGCCACGCTCTCCGGTGAACAGACGGCGCCGAAGTCCCGGCCCGGGCTGGCCGGTCACGCCGCATCCATCGTCAATGCATTGCGCTCCCCATCGCCGGGCGAGGCGCCCGCAGCGCAGCCGCCGGCTGCCAGCAAGCCGCCGGACCAGGCCGCCACGGAAACCCGAACGGCACCGCGATCAGAGCTGGGCCGCCGCCCGGCGCAGCTTCCGGTGGAGCGCATCGTGACCTTGTTCGTGGTGGCGCGCGAAGGAGGGTACTTCAACGGCTCGAATCTGATCGTGGCAGCCGAAAAGGCCGGCCTCGAATTCGGCGACATGGGTATCTACCACCGTCTGGTCGATGGCAAGCGCGAACTGGGCCCCATCTTCAGCGTCGCCAACATGCTCAAGCCCGGCAACTTCGACCTCTCGCGCCTCGACGCGCTGCAAACGCCCGGCGTCAGCTTCTTCATGACCTTGCCGGCGCCACTTCCGGCGCTCGACGCCTGGGATGCGATGTTGCCAACAGCGCAGCGACTGGCTGAACTGCTGGATGGCCAGGTGCTCGACGAGGAACGCAACGCACTGGGACGGCAGGGCATCGCCCATATTCGCGATCAACTGCGCGGTTGGGACCGTGACCACGAGGGCAAGGAAATCATCTTCGGCCGCTGACCCGTATCGATCCTTGCGCGCTGCGCCAGCGCGGCGGAGCAAACCCGTAACTGGAGATCATGAGGCGATGGCCATACCGTTGTCGTGGAAGGTGGCTGGGGTGGCGGTTGGCCTGATCGCGGCAGCGCTTACCTGGAATGGGGTGTCGCAGTATCGCGCCTCGCGTCACGCTGATGAAATCATCCAGCAATCCGCGCGCGCTGCCGCGACGGAGGCGCAACAGGCGCAGGCGCAAGCCCGGCAGCGCCACGACGAACTTGCGGCCAGCCTGCGCCAGCAACGTGCCGAGTTGGCCAGCAACTATCGGCAGGTAACCGGCCAGGCCCGGGAGTATCAGGTCAGACGAGCCGTGCAGCTGGGCCGGGAGTTGCAAGAGGCGCAGCGCGTTGAGGACAGCTATATGCTGGACAAGAATCAGCAATGCGTGAATGGCATCGTCATCGACCGCCGTGACTCGAGCTTCAGTCTGGTCCGTGGCAAGGATGGGCAACCGATCCGATGCCGGCGGGACAAGGCTGCCGAGCCGCTGCGCTGAGCAGGGTGCGGCGTATCTTCATGCTGTTCGTGATGCTGTTCGTGGACCGGACAGTTGACGCAGTAGCGTGGCCACCCGCTGCCGCCCGCGATCTGCATCGGTGCTAGAGTGATTCGTCGTCGGTACGTAACGGTGGTGTGGTTATGAGCGCTGAAGTGACCGTACGCATACCTGAAGCTCTGCGCCAGTTTGCGGGAGGCAGCCGGGAGTTGCGCATCGCGGCTTCGTCCATAGAAGAGCTGATGACGGGTACGGCGGCAGCCGGGTACGGCGCTCTGGTCAACCATATCTGCGCGCGCGATGGTCAGCTGCGGCCGTTCGTCAACTTGTACGTGGGCGACGCCAGCATACGAGCGCTGGATGGCCTGCGCACGAATCTCAAGACGGGAGATGTGGTGACCATCCTGCCGTCGATAGCGGGAGGTTGAGCGTCATGTCGGGCCGGGAACAGCGTCTGGCTGAGCTGAGGGAGCACGTTCCGCAGGTTGCGCCTGAAGAAGCGTATCGCCTGGCCCAGGGCAGTGCGACCTTGCTGGACGTGCGTGATCCGGAAGAATGGGCGGCTGGCTCGCCACGCGGCGCGGTGCGGCTGGGTCGCAGCTTTCTCGAACTCAAGGTGGAAGACGCCATTCCCGGAATGCACGATCCGGTCCTGGTGCTGTGCGCCAGCGGCTCGCGTTCCTTGTTTGCGGCCGAGAGCCTGCTGCAATTGGGCTATCAGGATGTCCGTTCGGTGGCGGGCGGGTATGCGGCATGGAAACGTGCTGGCTTGCCCAGCGAGCACCCGCGGATGCTGAGCGCGCAGGAGCGCAACCGCTATGCGCGGCAGATGCGCATTCCCGAGATCGGGGAGCAGGGCCAGGAGAAATTGCTGGCGAGTCGAGTGCTGCTGGTGGGAGCTGGTGCGCTGGGCTCGCCGGCCGCTCTGTATCTTGCGGCGGCAGGGGTAGGAACGCTGGGGATCGTGGATGCGGATACGGTCGAACTGAGCAATTTGCAGCGCCAGATATTGCATACGACCGAGCGGGTGGGGATGCCCAAGACCGAATCGGCTTGGCAGACCCTGAATGCGCTGAATCCGTCCATACAGATCAATACCCACCAGCTGCGTCTGGACAGTGCAAATGCAGAAGAGGTGGTGCGCGGCTACGACCTGGTCATCGACGGGACGGACAATTTCCCGGCGCGTTATTTGTTGAACGATGTGTGCCTCAAGCTGAAGCTGCCTTATGTGTATGGCTCGATTTATCGGTTCGAGGGCCAGGTCAGCGTGTTCTGGCCGACTGCTGCGCCGACGGGCGCGCCGACACCCTGCTATCGCTGCCTGTATCCCGCGCCTGCGCCACCCGAGCTGGCACCATCCTGTGCCGAGGCCGGAGTACTGGGTGTCTTGCCCGGTGTCATCGGCACCCTGCAGGCCGTCGAAGCGCTCAAGCTCCTTTTGCAACTGGGCGAAACCTTGATCGGGCGCTTGCTGTGTTACGACGCGACGACGGCAACTTTTCGCGAATTCAAGACGACGGCCGACCCGCAATGCCCGTACTGCAGCAAGCTCGAGGCGTTTCCTGGCTACATTGATTACGACGCCTTCTGCCGCGATGCGCAGGTGGCCTGACGAGGTGGCACCCATGCTGGTAGTTCATTCGTGGCCCCGTGTTTTCGTTGCCAGTCAGTGGATCAGGGAGTACCGATGATGGTGACGACAGCGTCCGGCGCTGCGCCACAGGTCCATGACCATATTGTTGGACTCATCCTTGCTGGCGGCCGTGGTACGCGCATGGGTGGCAAGGACAAGGGCCTGGTGGAGTTCAACGGCAAGCCCATGGTCGAGCATGTGTTGGCTGCGTTGCGACCGCAGGTCGCTGAAGTGTTTATCAGCGCCAATCGCAACGAGGAGGTCTACCGCAAGACCGGTTGCACGGTGGTGTCGGACGCGCTGACCGGGTTTGCCGGACCGCTGGCCGGCGTCTCCGCCGCAATGCATGCCGCGACCCGCACGCATGTGCTGGTACTCCCCTGCGATGGGCCGTTCGTCCCGGCGTGGCTGGCGCAGCGGTTGTGGGCGGCCAGTGGCGGCAAGGACGACGTGATCGTCGCCGCGCATGACGGCGAGCGGCTGCAACCAACCTTTGCACTACTCCCCGTGAGTGTGCTGGACGATCTTGACGCCTATCTGGCAGGCGGCGGGCACAAGATCGACACGTTCTATTACCGCCACGCCTTTGCGCCCGTCGACTTCTCCGATTACCCGCAAGCGTTCCTGAATATCAATACGCCAGACGACGTGGAGAAATTCGCGCACCTTTCCGGCGGGTGAGATGACCCTGGAGCAGGAGTACGGGCATGGTGGCAAAATTCACGAGTAGTGGGTGCGGCGGACATCACGCCAGCGCGATGACGCTGGAATCCGCACTTGACACGGTATTGACGTCGGTCAACGTCGTGGCCGAGTCCGAGTCGGTCGGACTGCTGGACGCGTCTGGCCGCATCCTGGCGCAGGATGTGATTTCCGCAGTCAACGTCCCCGGGCATACGAACTCGGCCATGGATGGGTATGCACTCCGCTGGGAAGATACCCAAGCGCCAGGGGGCACTTCGTTGCGTGTGGTTGGCGACTCTTTCGCCGGCCACCCGTATACCGGCAGCGGACTGCGTGCCGGTGAGTGCGTGCGCATCATGACCGGCGCGGTCGTGCCGGAGTCCGCCGACACGATCATCATCCAGGAGGATACGCAGCGGCATGGCGACATGCTCGAATTGCACGCCGCGTGTCGCCAGGGCGAGCATGTCCGCCGTGCGGGCGAGGACATCAAGGTGGGGAGCGCGGTGCTCTCGGCTGGGCGAAAGTTGCGCGCCGCGGACTTGGGCTTGCTGGCCTCGATCGGGGTTCCGCAGGTCCGGGTGAGACGCAGGGTCAAAGTCGCCTATTTCTCCACGGGCGACGAGTTGCGCGCGGTCGGCGAGAGGCTGGAGCACGGACAGATCCACGACAGCAACCGGTACACGCTGCACGCGATGCTGGGCGAGGCCGGTGTCGACAGCATCGATCTGGGCGTGGTGCGCGACGATCCTGCAGCCTTGCGCCAGGCCTTTGTCGCGGCCGCCGAGCGCGCCGACGTCGTCGTGACCAGCGGCGGCGCCTCCGTGGGGGAAGCGGACTACGTGACCGACATCCTGGCCGAGCTGGGGCAGGTCTCGTTCTGGAACATAGCCATGAAGCCGGGGCGTCCGCTGGTTTTCGGCAAGTTGCATGGTGCCGACTTTTTCGGACTTCCGGGCAATCCGGTATCCGTCATGGTGACCTTTCTCCAGGTCGTGCGGCCCGCGCTCGCGGTGATGTCCGGCGTCCCCCATGCGCCACCGCTCAGGTTCAGGGCGCGCGCCGCATGCAAGTTGCACAAGAAACCGGGGCGGGTGGAATTCCAGCGAGGCATCCTGACTTGCAGCGAAGGCGCCGACCCGAGCGTGGACAGCACAGGTCATCAAGGCTCGGGCATCCTCCGATCGGTAAACCAGGCCAACTGCTTTATCGTGCTCGGCCTCGACCGCGGTTCGGTCGAGCAAGGGGAGTGGGTCACGGTGGAGCCGTTCCTGCCTTGAGCCTGGCGGATGGTCATGGGCTCGCTGAATGACCCCATCAGGTCTCAGGATGCTTGCTCACCCGCTTGCTGATCCTGTGAATGACCCAGTACACGCCACCGATGATCGGGAGCGCGGCCAGGCCGGTCACCATCTCCGGATTCACGGGTAATCCGAAATCCACCGCAGCCTTGGCCAGGTGCATGACGATGCCGAGGCTGTAATAGCTTATGGCCACCAGCGACAGGCCTTCGACGGTTTGCTGCAGGCGCAATTGTTGCGCGGAGCGGCGGTTCATCGAACGCAGCAGATGGCTGCTCTTGCGTTGCAGGCCAAGGTCGACTCTGGTGCGTATCAGGGAAGCCGCCCGATCAATGTGATCAGACAGTGTTTCCAGCCGACCGCGCACGGCCTCCACGGTCTGCATCGCCGGTCCCAGGCGACGGTCGAGAAAATAACCCAGCCGCTGGTAACCCTGGATGCGCTCTTCGCGCAGTTCTCGGATGCGTTTGTTGACCAGTGCGAAATAGGCATGCGAAGCATCGAAGCGAAAGGTGTGGTCGGTCGCGTGCTGCTGCACCTGCACGGCCAGGCCGAGGAGCTGGTGGAGCACCTTCTCGCCTTTGCCCTGGTCGCTGTCGCCATGGCTGTCGGCGACCAGCGTCATCAGGTTCTGCAGCTGCAATTCCATGCCCTGCAGCGACGTCATGATCGACCTGGCCGGCACGAAGCCGAGCATCGCCAGCATGCGATAGTCCTCGATTTCCAGCAGTCGCTGCACCAGTCGCGCCCGGCGATCGGCTGCCATGCCGGAGTCCACCACGAGGATCCGGGTATAGCCATCATCCCGGATCCTGCAATCCGCCCAGATGTGGGCCTGGCCATCGGCCACCATGCTGGATGACGTTTGCGCGGACAAGGCAGCCACGGCGCGCGCCACGCCTTGTTCATCCTCCTGCGGCAGGATGTGCAGCTTGCTTGCCGCGATCCGCAAACCGGGCAGTGCACCCATCCAGTCGGTGGAAACCATGCCTGCATCCTGTGCAAACGGAGTTTGCCCACTGGCAGCAGCAACCTGCGTGTAGTCGGTAAATTCCGTATGGCGCTCGTGTTTCACCTGTACCGTGTCGTCGATGCGCACGATCCTGTAGTCGCGATCGCCGCTTTCCTCACAGTGTCCATGGCTGCGCAAAGTCTTGTACAGGTATTCGGCGGCATCCCGCATTTGTGCGGCATCCTGCAACATGCCGACATGGGTCACGAGTACGTGCGTGCCCACCGGCACGGGTGCACGCCGGAACAACTCGTCATTGAGTGTCTGGCGATTCCAGGCAGGCGGTGCAAGGGCTTGGCTCGGTTGCGTCATCGGTTTCCCCCGCGGTGGACCCTGCAGATGGTTGCTATTTCGCCGCCATTTCGCTGCCGCGGTCAATGGGCGAGCGCGGCTCCTGGTGGATCGGCGTTGCAGTGTTGTACGGTTACGCGTCGCGGTGCCGCGCGTGATCACGGTAGCGGTGACCGCACTACCTACCGTGGTGGTAATGGCGAGGCTCCCTGGTAGATGCTGTTTTCACTTGACCGAATTTGTTTGGGAATCCAACGGCGTGAAGAAGACAAGTTTTTCGTTTTGCCTGGCGAGCGCAACCATGGGCGTGGCACTGGGAGCGCAGGCGGCGCAGACTCAGGACGCCGTCGGGGAAACGCAGAGCAGCAAGATCCCGGTGACAACGCTGCAGACGGTACGCGTGAACGGCGTGACCGGTGGCTACGCGACGGCGGCTCGATACGATAGCAAGAACGCGACCCTGGGGCCGTTGGGGTCGCGCGCAATCAAGGACACGCCGTTGTCGGTGACCATCGTGCCGGAGGACCTGATCGTCAACCAGCAGGCAAAAACGGTCAACGACGTGCTGCGTAACCTGCCCTCGGTGCAGATTCGCGACCAGCAGGGCCTCGAAGTGTCGCGTCCGCAATCGCGTGGCTTCCAGGGCACGGTCGTGCAGAACACCCGGCTCGATGGCCTCAACGTGATTGGCACCACGGCGATACCGGCCGAAAACCTCAGCGGTATCCAGGTGCTGAACGGCATGGCTGGATCGCTATACGGGCCGGAAACCCCAGCCGGGGTATTCAACTACCTGCTGAAGCGGCCGACCCGGGAGCCGCTGTTGCGCCTGATCGAGAGTTTCGATTCGCACTCCATCTTCACCACCCAGGTGGATGCCGGCGGTACGTTGGGCGGCAACCACGCGTTCGGTTATCGGATCAACCTCGTACACGGCCAGGGCGAGAGCTACGTCGACGGAAGCGACAGCAAGCGCAGCCTGATCAGCGGCGCATTCGATTACCACCTCAGCCCGGATACGGTGCTCGAACTCGACGTCAGCCACTACAGCACCAGGATCTACGGCCTGCCCGGGAGCATCGTCTACGACAGCGGCGCCAGCACGATCCTGCCCAAGGCGATCGACCCGACGAGGAAGGGCGTACTGGGTCAACCGGGCGCCGGCACCGACCTGATGACCAATACCGGCCTGCTCAAGCTCAAGCACGATTTCGGCAATGGTTGGAACTTCGAGATCGGCGGCCTGTACCAGAACGCGATCCGCAACCTGTTCGGTATCACCAACACGTTCATCGACAACGACGGCAACTACAAGGTCACCAAGAACTTCACCGCGATACCGCACTACACCATCGCCAGCAATCTGGCGCAATTGAACGGCCACTTCGATACGTTTGGCCTGAGCAACGATTTCTCGGTGGGCACGAACGGCTTCAACAACGCCCAGTACACCTACCGCAACTCGATTGCGACGCCGCTGGGCAGTGCCAGCCTGGCGCACCCGGTGATTTTCCAGGCGCCGCCAACACCCTTTAACGGTGGACAATACCGGGTAGGCAAGCTGGTCGAGCAGTCCCTCATCGTCGGCGATACGCTCCATCTGGACGGGCGGTGGGCCGTGCAGGGGGTGCTGAACACGTCCTGGCTCAAGTCACGAAGCTTTACGGCCATCGGCGCGACCAAAAGCGGTGACTCACACAACGGCGTCCTCAGTCCGACCGTCAGCCTGATCTATGCACCGACCCCGGCGCTGACTGCGTATGCCACCTGGTCGAAGAGCGTGGAGCAAGGCGAGGCAGGGCCCGCCGGTACCGCCAATGCCAACGAGTTCCTGGCGCCTTATCACGACAAGCAATATGAGATCGGCGCCAAATACGCGGTATCCGATGGTCTGCTGGTTACCCTGGACGCGTTCCGGATGACCCGCCCGCTGGCCATCACGAACGCAGTCACCAACGTGTTCGGCGTGGTCGGTACGCAGCGCAACACCGGGGCCGAACTGTTCGCGCAGGGTGCCCTCAGCTCCCAGGTGAGTGTTCTTGGCGGCATCACCTATGTCGATGCGAAGCTTGTCGGCACCGGCGTGGCCGCCACCAACGACAAGCTGGTGGTCGGCGTACCGCGGGTCAAAACTGATATCTCGATCGACTACCATCCTGATTTCGCCCGTGGATTCGCGCTGACCGGCACGCTGCACGGTGAGAGCAGGCGCGCGGCGACCCATACCAACAACAGCTTTGCGCCGTCGTATGCGACGCTGGACATCGGCGGCCGCTATTCGACCTCGTTGGGCTCGCACTTTCTGACCCTGCGCCTGCAAGTGATCAACGCCACCGACAAGTACTACTACTCGTCGGTGGCCGACGGCAACATCGTTGGCAGTCCGGGTGCCAACACGGCTTATTTCGGAGCGCCGCGCACGTACCTGGCCAGCGTGGAACTGGATATGTAGGCAATCTTCCGAATGGTTGCAGCGCGCGGGCTGCTGCCAGATTCCGGCCCAGGGAAGGTTGTTGACCGTATCCCGACTGCGGGAGCGTTACCGATCGGGTCCGGCAGCGCCGTCCGACGTAGCGGAAGCGTTGCCGGCATCAATGCCTGTCACCGGGATGAAGCCGTAGCGCGGCAATCTCGCCTGGGCGTCCGGGGTCAGCAGGAAGTTGGCGAAGCGATAGGCCTCGATCTGGCGTGTCGGCTCGCCCGGGCGCAGCAATACGCTCATCGCGTAGTTGACCGGGACGGATTGTTGCGGAGGAATGGCGATCTTCACCAGTCCCGGCGCCGGGCTGGCGTTGGGTTGCTTCGAACTACAGTAACTGACGAACGCATCCACCCGACCCTGTTGCAGGAACCAGGTCACGGCACTGATGTGCGCCGGAACCTTCGGCGCCACCGCACCGCCGACGAGCTGTTGCGCCTTGTCCCGCAGGACCTTGCCGGTACCTGGGTGGGCAGCGTCCAGGCTGGCGAACCAAGCCCATGCATAGTCGCCACCCGGGTCGGCCCCCGGCGTCGACGTGCCGATCTTTACCGACGGTTTGCTCAAGGTTTCCAGCAGATTGTCGGCGGTCAGATGCAGCTGCGACCTGGCGATGATGCACAGGCTGTTGCGCGCGATGATGACGGCGGGCGAGCCCAGATGATCCTGTGCAAGATGCTGCGCATTGGCGAGATTGGCCGAGACGTAGACATCCGCGCCGGCGCCCTTTTCAATGCGCTGGCGCAGGAGACCGGCGGCTCCGCTGGTGATTTCCACGGCCTGTCCGGTTTCCTGCGTGTAGCGAGCGGCGATCTCCGCCAATGCGCCGGCCATGCTGCCAGAGGTATAGACGTGCAGGGCGGCAGGCGCTGCGGCCGCGCTCGCCGTGCCCATCCACAGGCAAGCACACCATACGATCCCCAGGGTGGCGCGGCTGAGTGAGGTTTTCATGGCAACCCTGTTGCACGACGGTGCGTGGAAGCCCAAGTGTGCAACACCAGACACAAACATTCAAAACGCAGGCCGGTTCGGCAAGCATTCGCGTTCGACAACACGGCACTTACGGCCACATACGGGTGAGCGCGATGTTTTACCAGGTCGTGCAGCGGGCACCGGATCGAGTCTCCTGGTCCATGTCCGCAGTCCCTCCGAACGCTCAAACACTGGACGTGCACGGACTGGGACATGCCATCTGGATACGACCCTCTGGCTTGATCCTGATTACATGCACGTAACAATTTCTTTGATACACCGCCCTATGGGCCGGCGCGTTTTGCGTCGGCCAGATGGCAACTTTGAACGAGGGATAGCTGGCATGAGTGCTGCGAGTGACGCGGTAGGTGCTGATTCCGTACGACACCGCAAGCGCAAGCGAGGGCAGCCCAAGGGCCGGCAGGCAGATCCTGCTTCGCTGGCCGCGGTGCAGGAGGCTCTTGGCGACATGCCGCGCCGGCGCGACATGCTGCTGGAGGGCTTGCATCGCATCAACGACCGCCATGGTTGCCTGCGCGTCGAGCATCTGACCGCGTTCGCCGACGAGTTGCGACTGTCGATGACCGAGGTGTACGAGGTCGCCTCGTTCTACCACCACTTCGATATTGTCCGTGATCTTTCCACCCAACCGCCCGCGCTTACGGTACGTGTTTGCGATTCGGTGACGTGCGCGATGTGCGGTGCGGACGAGCTTGTCGAATCGCTGCAAGGCAAGCTGGGAGCAGGCGTTCGTATCCAGCGCGTGCCGTGTGTGGGACGTTGTGCCGATGCGCCGGTCGCGATATGCGGCCAGAAGCCCATTCCCGCAGCCACCATGGAGCGTGTCGTCGACGCCGTGACGGCGCACGACGTGGTCCCTGAGACCCTGACGCCGGTGGCGTACGCCGAGTACCGCCGTGGCGGTGGTTACAAGACGTGGGTGGAGTGCTTGACCGGCACGCGCGATCGCGAATCCGTCATCAAGGCGATGGAGGATTCCAGCCTGCGCGGGCTTGGCGGTGCCGGATTCCCGACTGGACGCAAGTGGCGACTGGTGGGCAAGGAGCCAGGCCTGCGTGTCGTCGCGATCAATATCGACGAAGGTGAGCCAGGGACGTTCAAGGATCGTTACTTCCTCGAACGTGATCCGCATCGCTTTCTTGAGGGCGTCCTGATCTCGGCGTGGGCGATCGACAGTCATGAAGTGTATCTGTACCTGCGCGACGAGTACGCCGCGTGCCGTCTCCTGCTGGAGCGCGAGATTGCCGCCTTGCAGGCCGATCCGCCCGCGCCGTTGCCCGCCATTTACCTGCGCCGTGGCGCAGGCGCCTACATCGCCGGCGAGGAGTCGGCGATGATCGAGTCGATCGAAGGCAAACGCGCGATGCCGCGCCTGCGTCCTCCGTACGTTGCGCAAAACGGACTGTTCGGATTGGCGACGCTCGAACACAACATGGAAACCATGCACTGGGTGCGCGACATCCTGCAGAAGGGCGGCGCGTGGTTTGCGTCGCAAGGACGTCACGAGCGCAAGGGGTCGCGTACGTTTTCGGTCAGCGGGCGGGTCAAACGGCCCGGTGTGTACGTGGCAGCGGCCGGCATCACCCTGCGCGAACTGATCGACGAGTACTGTGGTGGCATGCAGGATGGCCACGAGTTGTATGGTTATTTTCCCGGCGGTGCGTCCGGTGGCATCCTGCCTGCCTCGAAGGCGGACATACCGCTTGATTTCGACACGCTGCAGCCCTACGGCTGCTTCATCGGGTCGGCCGCGATCATCGTGTTTTCGCAACACGACGAGGCGCGCGACCTGGCGCGCAACGCCATGCGCTTCTTCGCCCACGAATCCTGCGGCCAATGCACGCCGTGCCGCGTGGGCACGGTCAAGGCGACCGAGTTGATGGGCGCCGAACACTGGGACCAGGCGTTGATGGAGGACTTGTCACAGGTCATGGTTGACGCGTCGATCTGCGGTTTGGGCCAGGCGGCCCCGAACGCGATGAACTGCGTGATCAAGTACTTTCCGGATGAGGTGGCGTGATGGCGGCCCAACCACAAGATGTGCAAAGAGCCGAGACGGTCAGGTTCACGCTCGATGGACAGCAGGTCGGCGCGTACAGCGATGAAACCATCTGGGAAGCGGCACGCCGGCATGGCGTCGTGATCCCACACCTGTGTTACAAGCCCGATCAAGTGGGGCTGCGTCCGGTCGGCAACTGTCGCGTTTGCATGTGCGAAATCGAGGGCGAACGCCAGTTGCAGCCGTCGTGTTGGCGCAAGCCCAGCGAAGGCATGAAGGTGAGTTCTCGCAACGAACGCGCGGTGCATGCACAGAAAATGGTGCTGGAATTGCTGGAGGCCGACGTGCCGGATGAGTCCTATGTGGCAGATTCGCGTCTGGATCATTGGGCGCGGCAGCTCGCGGTAGGCAAGCCGCGCTTCAGCCGGCGCGAGGAGCCGCAACCGGATCTTTCGCACCCGGCGATTGCGGTGAATCTGGGGGCATGCATCCAGTGCACGTTATGCGTGCGTGCGTGCCGCGAAGTGCAGGGCAACGACGTGATCGGCTATGCGTTGCGGGGTGGGGACTCCCACATCATGTTCGATATGGACGACCCCATGGGCGAGAGTACCTGCGTCGGTTGTGGTGAGTGCGTGGCGGCATGCCCGACCGGGGCATTGTCGATTGCGGGAGTTGATCCGCAGCAGCAGTGGGCCTGGCAGGGTCAGGAGTCGGAGGTGGAGGAATGAAACAGGTAACCACGGTCTGCCCGTACTGCGGCGTCGGTTGTCGGGTCAAGCTCAACGTTCGGGATAACGATATCGTCGCGGTCAACGGTGCCAACGGTCCCGCCAATGAAGGCCGCCTGTGCGTCAAGGGGCGCTATGGCTTCGACTACTACCGGCATCCGAATCGGCTGACCAAGCCGCTGATCCGGCGCAAGGACGCACCGCCCAAGTCGGCCGACCTGATGCTGGACCCGGCGAATCCACTGGAGGTATTCCGCGAGGCCAGCTGGGACGAAGCGCTGGATTTTGCCGGAGGCGGGCTCAAGCGCATCCGCGACCAATATGGCCCGAAGTCACTCGTTGCTCTGGGTTGTGCGAAAGGCAGCAACGAGGAAGCGTATCTGGTGCAGAAGCTCGTGCGCACGGGCTTCGGCAGCAACAACATCGACCACTGTACGCGGTTGTGCCACGCGGGGTCGGTCGTGGCGCTGATGCAATGCCTGGGTTCCGGGGCCGTGTCGCTGCCGGTGCGTGATGTCATGAAGGCAGAAATGATCTTGCTCATTGGCGCCAACCCGGCGATCAATCACCCGGTCGCCGCGAGCTGGATGAAAAATGCGATCGATCAGAATGGCACGAAGCTGATCATTGCCGATCCGCGCCTGCAGGACCTTTCACGGCGCGCCTTCATGCATCTGCAATCCACGCCTGACACCGACGTGGCCCTGCTGAACGCGATGATCTACACCATCATCGATGAAGGCCTGACCAATGACGCGTTCATCCGCGATCGCACCGAAGGCTTCGACGAGTTGAAGCGCCATATCCAGGCCTACAGCCCGGAGGCGATGGCACCGATCTGCGGCATACCGGCGGAGGATCTGAAGAAGGCAGCCCGCACTTACGCAAAGTCCAGGGCGTCGATGATCATCTGGGGCATGGGTTCGTCCCAAAGCCAGCACGGTTCGGACAACGTCCGCTGCATCATTGCATTGGCGCTGCTGACGGGGCAGGTCGGGCATCCGGGTGCGGGCCTGCATCCGATCCGCGGGCAGAACAACGTCCAGGGTGCCTCCGACATGGGATTGATGCCCAGCCGCTTCCCGGATTACAAGAGCGTGGAGGATCCCGGGCAGCGCAGCCGGTTTGAGAAGCTCTGGGGTTGCAAGCTGGATCCGAAAAAGGGCCTGACCTCGATGGAGATGATGGACGAGATCCTTGCCGACCACGTCCAGGGCATGTACATCATGGGCGAAAACCCGGCCATGTCGGACGCCAACGCCTATCACGCGCGCATGGGGATTGCCCACTTGCAGCACTTGGTGGTGCAGGACATATTTCTCACGGAGACTGCATACAACGCCGATGTTGTGCTTCCGGCCAGCACCTATTTCGAGAAGACCGGCACGTATACCAATACGGATCGTTGGGTGCAGATGGGACGCCAGGCCATGGACCCACCGGGGGAGGTGCGGCAGGACCTGTGGATCATCCAGGAACTCGCCCGTCGTGTCGGGCTGGACTGGAATTACGCCGGACCCGCTGATGTATTTGCCGAGATCCGACAGGCGTCGGCCAACATGGCAGGAATCACCTGGGAACGCCTGGAGCGTGAAGGTTCGGTCGTCTGGCCCTGCCGACATGAAGGCGATCCCGGCGACGCCGTGACGTTTATCGACGATTTCCCGCGAGGGAAAGGATTGTTCGTGCCCTGCGAGATCGTGGAGCCGGATGAGCGCCCGGATGAAGAATATCCATTTGTGCTCCTGACCGGTCGGCTGTTGGAGCACTGGCACACCGGGTCGATGACCCGGCGCTCGCGGGTGCTCGATGCGATTGAACCGGACCCCGTATGCTACATGTGTCCCCACGATCTGCAGGAGATGGGTATCACAGCAGGAGATCCAGTCACGCTGGAAACCCGCCGCAACACGATCGTCGCCTACGTACGCGCTGACTCGAAGGTCGCCAAGGGTAACGTGTTCATGGCGTTCTGCTATTACGAGGCGGCCGTGAATCTGCTGACCAACCCGACCCTGGACCCGGAGGCAAAAATACCGGGCCTCAAGTACTGCGGTGTCCGGGTCAAGGCGGGCGGCGTTCCGGCATCGAGGACGGGGTTCGATACGCAGGCGACGCGGGGTGAGGCCGTGGTGTAAAAGACTCGGAATATCGAGCGGCAACGTGTCACGCCCTCTACCCGTAGGGATCCAGTTTGGCGAGGTCCGAATCGTGTCAAAGACTATTTGGCGGCTTGGCGCGTATTCCTGCGCATTGTCACTGGCGCTGGTGGCGTGCGGGTCCGCTACCGCCGCGACGACCTTGAGCGTTTACGCGGCCGGTACCCTGGCGGTCCCGTTTGATCACGTCAACAAGGCATTCGAAAAGCTTCATCCTGACGTCACGGTCGAACCCCAATTTGGCGGCAGCGTGATGATGGCGCGGCGCATTGCAGATCTGCATCAACACGCGGATGTCTACGCGGCGGCGGATTACACGGTTATCCCCGCTATTCTTGGCAAAGCCGGCTACGCGTCCTGGTTCATCGGGTTTGCTTCCAACGCAGTGACTCTCGCCTACACCGAGCGCAGCCGCGGAGCCAAACAGATCAATGCGAAAAATTGGTATAGCGTCGTCAGCCAGCCCGGTGTGGTCATCGGTCGCTCGGACCCGGATACCGATCCGTCGGGTTATCAATTCCTGCAGATGCTGTCTCTCGCGTCCGGCTATTACCACCAGCCGGATCTCGAGCAGAGCGTGCTTGCAAATTCGCCGAAGGATGCCATGCGCGATACGGAAACCTCTCTGATGTCCGCGCTGCAACTGGGCGAGATTGATTATCTTGCGATCTATACATCGGCGGCAAAATCACATCATCTGAAATACCTGCGGCTGCCTGCCGATATCGATCTGAGCGACCCGTCACGCAGCAGCTTGTACGCGCACGGGCGCGCCGCGACGGCGCATGGTGAACTTCGTGGCAAGCCTATCGTTTACGCGGTGACGGTCCCCAGTTCTGCCGAGCACCGGGCTCTGGCATTGGAGTATGTGCGCTTTCTGATTGGTCCGGAGGGCAGGAAGATTCTTGCGCAGAGTGGTTTCGAGCCGCTGACGCAACCGTGGGCACAGGGTGGTGCAGCTGTGCCGGACCTGTTGAAGCCGGGCACCATGGCATGGCCGGCGATGGCGACGGGAGGACCATAGAACCGCATGCTTCGGGGGACTACCGCGCAGCCGCTGGAATCAGGCGAAGTCGGTCAGCTGGTAGCCTCGCCCAGAGCGCTTGCCCCACCACGAGGGTTTCGGCCTGGGCAGGAGGCACGGCGGCGCGCAGTCCGGGCAGCCCGCCTGCCAACTCGAGGAGCGCCGTCTGACCGTTGACCTGAAGCGCTTGGATAACCACGCGGAGGGTGTTCGACAGATCCGCTGGTGGCATGGCGTAAAGCTCGATCTCTCCGGGACCAATCCCCAGCAGAACCGACGTGTTTGGCGCCGGGCGTTGGGCGTGACAAAAAAAGTCGTGTGACCCGATCCGGACTCCCGCCGCCGCAGGCGCTTCGTCGGTGATCTGCGCAGGCCATAAATTGGTGATACCCAGGTGAGCGGCGACGCGAGCATCCACCGGGTGGTGAAACACCACATCCGGGCTCCCCGTCTGGATCACTCTTCCCCGATCGAGGATGGCCAGTTGGTCGGTCAATGCCATGCCATCGAGTATGTTGTGCGTCACGTAAATGACGACCAGGCCGCGTTCCAGCAATGATCGCCGCAGGCTGGCGTGGATGCTGCGTTGTCCGGCCAGATCGAGATTTGCCGTGGGTTCGTCCAGCAAGAGCACAGCAGGTTCCATGGCCAGCGCCCGCGCAAACGCGACTCGTTGCGCCTGGCCGCTGCTCAGCTGATGGGGGTAATGCCGGCTGACGGATTCAAGACCGAATTCCTTGATGAGCGGATCAATTCGTCCCTCGAGCTGGCGTCGGCCTCCGCGCTTGACTGCAAAGGCGATGTTCCGGGTTACGTCGAGGTGCGGAAACAGGGCCAGATCCTGCGGCACGTAGGCGATTCGCCGGCGCTCGGGCACTTCATGGGTGATGTCGCGCCCATCCAGTGACACGCTGCCCGAGGTGCACTGGACAAATCCAACCAGCGTTTCCAGGAACGTGGTTTTCCCGGCGCCATTTGCTCCCATCAGCGCGAGGCAGGTTCCGCTTTCCACTGTGATGGTGACCGGACCCAATGAAAACCCGCTGCGCCCCGATTGAAGTTGCTCGACGCGTAGTGTCATGTGAGTGAGCGGGGCTTGCGCGAGATGAGGTTGAGGATGAAAAACACAGCCATCGACAAAACCAGCACCAGGAAGGAAACAGCGATCGCCTGCGGAAGGCCGAAACGCAAAAACAAGTCGTAGATTTTGACAGGAGCGGTCATCGGGTAGTAGGCAATGATCACGACAGATCCGAATTCGCTGACGGCGCGCGCGTAGCTCAGAGTGACAGCGCTCAACAGGCCGCGCCAGCTTATCGGCAGGACGACGCGCCACAGGGTGCTCCATGGACCCGCCCCGAGGCTGCGCGCTACCTTTTCGAAGCGTCGGTCGACCCCGTCGAAGGCGATGCGTGCGGCGCTGACCGTGTAGGGGGCGCTGACGAACAGCATCGCCACGACAATGCCGGGGAGTGACCCCCAGAATCTCAAGCCGAATATCTGTTGCAGCGGTTCGCCCAGCAGCCCCTGCCTTCCATAGACGAACAACACCGCGATGCCAGCTACAACGTGTGGGACGGTCAGTGGCAAATCCACGACCGCCTGGACCAGACTGCGGCCCGGAAAGCGGAAGCGCGAAAGCAGCCAAGCCAGGGGGATGCCGAATATTCCCGATAACGCGGCGGTGATCGCTCCGGCCTCGAAGCTGAGGATGATGGCATTGCGTATCGTGGCGTTGAGGATCGCCTCTTTCAGCTCTTCGGGTGAAGACAACGCGCGAATCGACATGACCGCCAAGGGAATGACGATCGAGGCCAGGAACAGGCTGGCGAGCAACGCGAGTGGCAGAGTGACTGCAGGCTGGCGCTTGGGATTGGGCATGATCATGTGCAATGCAGGTGAGACTATGCGTGGATAGGCGGCCGCGCGTGATCGGGCGGGTGGTGCCGCTGCGGTGGGTTGAAGTCGCTCAGATTACGGCAGTTGTCAAGTCGTGAGTGGAACATTGTCGAAGACCATCCGGTGGTCAACATGCGTGGCCATGCCGCGTGGATGCAAGCGGGGATGTTCTGGCGCACCACTGATTTCGCAACGGTCAGCGTGCCAGCGTACACTCATGACAGTACGCACAACGGGATTGGCCGCCAGCGCGACCGACGGCGTCGTGGACGGTCATCTACGTGTCCACCGCGAGGTGCATGCGTTCAGTTCCGGCGGTACGTCGAAGGTTGGTTTTGAGTTCGCCAGCTTGAACTCATCAGCCGCAAAGCAAGATCGAGAGTCCGAGGCATACAAGATGGGCAGGATGGCACGCATGCAACTGTCACAAGCGTCCGGCGACCAGCAGGGTGCAGTTACCGACAAACTCGGAAGGGCCTTGCACGATCTCCGGATCTCGGTCACCGATCGCTGCAACCTGCGCTGTCGCTACTGCATGCCCAAGGAGTTGTTCGGCGCGTCATACAAATTCATGCCGTCGGCGCAATTGCTGACGTTTGACGAGATTACGCGAGTCACCCGCTGTCTCGTCGACCTTGGAGTGGAAAAGGTGCGGCTTACCGGTGGTGAGCCTTTGGTCCGACACAACCTTGAGGATCTGGTTGCGAAGATTTCCGAATTGGGCGCGATCGACATTGCGGTCACGACCAACGGTGTGCTGCTTGACGAAAAAAAGGCGTGCGCGCTCAAGGCGGCCGGGCTGCGCCGCATCACGGTGAGCCTGGATGCGCTGGAAGCGGACGTTTTTCAACACATGAGCGGGGGCAAGGTCAAGCCGGAGCGGATATTGGCCGCCATCGATGCGGCCACGGCCGCAGGGCTGGATCCGGTCAAGATCAATATGGTCGTGCAGCGTGGAGTCAATGAAAAATCGATCCTGCCCATGGCAGAACATTTTCGTGGCACCTCGCATATCTTGCGCTTCATCGAGTTCATGGACGTCGGCACGACCAACGGCTGGTTGTTGAAGGACGTAGTCACGGCGGACGAGATCCGGCGGCTGATCGACAGCAAATGGCCGCTGGAGCCCTTGCCGAAACGTTATCCGGGCGAAGTGGCACAGCGCTATCGCTATCGCGACGGCGGCGGCGACATCGGCATCATCGCGTCGGTCACCCAGCCGTTCTGCGGTGCCTGCACGCGCCTGCGCCTGACCGCGGACGGCAAGTTCTATACCTGTCTCTTCGCGCCGATTGGCCACGATTTGCGTTCCGCCTTGCGGACTGGCATCAGCGACGCCGAGATCAAGGATCGCGTCGCCAAGCTATGGAACGGAAGATCGGACCGCTATTCGGAGCTCCGCGCCAAGGCCGGCGACACCATGTCCGTGCGGCCGGAAATGTGGCAGATCGGTGGTTGAGGCGATGGTCCCGATACACTGCACTCGTGCACCGCGCTCAAAGCGGCAACCAGGATCGATCGGCGGAATATCATGACCCAAGCGCAGCAGCAGGTGATGAAGATCAAGGTCGAATATTACGGCATATTGAGGGAAGTCTGCGGTTGCCACGCCGAAGAGGTGGCATTCGACGATCGAGGAGAAGCAACGGTTGCCCAAGTCCTCGCGCAGCTCGTTGCACGGCATCCTGGTCTGAGTCAGCATCGCCGCTACATCGCCTGTGCGCGCGATGCCGAGTTGTGCGCCGATGATTCGGTGTTACACGACGGGGCGACTCTCGCCCTGCTGCCTCCGGTAAGTGGAGGCTAGGGCGCGATGCGACTTGTCACTGCCGAAATTTCGGTCGACCGGGCGTTACGTGCGGCGGCGGACCCGCGTGCCGGCGCCGTGGTCATGTTCAGTGGAATCGTGCGCAACCATAATGAAGGGCGCTTGGTGCAGAGCATTACCTACACCGCTTACGCACCGCTCGCGGAAAAGGTCCTTGCCGACATCGAACAAGAGGTCTACGCGAAGTTCGATGTCATCAAGTGCATCATCGTGCATCGCGTTGGACAACTCGAGATCGGGGACAGCAGCGTCCTCATCGTGGTGAGCTCGGTACATCGCCCGGAGGCGTTTGTGGGTGGTCGCTACGCGATCGAGGAAGTGAAGCACCGCGTACCGGTCTGGAAGCTCGAGGAGTACACCGATGGCACGCATAGTTACGTCAAGGGATGCAGCCTGAATGAAAGACATCACATCGAAGCCGGAGACATTGCGTAGTGCGACGGCTCAGGCGGTGCTCGAGTCCGCACCGCAATACATCGAACTGCTCAAGAAGCGCTTGACCGACAAAGGCGATGCGCTTGAGGCCGCGCGGTTCGCCGGCACGATGGCGGCCAAACGCACTTGGGAGCTGATACCGCTCTGTCACCAGATAGCCATGTCAGTGGTGACCATCGACTACGAATTCGCGGAAACCAAGGTCACGGTCATTGCGCAGGTGCGCGCGATCGCTGCCACCGGCGCCGAGATGGAGGCGATTACGGCAGCCAGTGTGGCTGCCATAACGTTGTACGACATGCTCAAGCCGCATGCGGGCACCGACATCGTGATCGGGGACATAAAGCTCATCAAGAAGACCGGCGGCAAATCGCAATACCTCCGCCACCTGAAACACCCGCGCAAGGCGACTGTCGTCCTGCTGTCGGATTCGGTTTCCGCCGGCACGCACCAGGACGTGTCCGGTGCGCGCGCGTGCGAACGGCTGATTGCCGCGGGATTCGATGTCACCGGGCCTATCCTGTTGCCGGATGAGCCAACCCTGCTTCGGCAAGTCATGCAGGAGCAGTGCAAGAGCGCCAATCTGGTGTTGACCGTAGGCGGAACCGGAATCTCGCCACGCGACACTACGGTGGATGCCATTGACGATATGCTGGAGCGAAAGTTGCCGGGCATAGTCGAAACCGCGCGTGCCTTCGGACAGCGGCGGACACCGTTTGCGATGTTGTCGCGCGCGATCGCTGGAACGATTGGGCAGACCTTGGTCATTACCCTCCCGGGTAGCGTGCATGGCGTGGAGGAGTATCTGGATGCATTGCTGCCCGGAATCATCCATGCGCTCGGGATCGTGCACGGTGAGAAGCATGAGCACGGCTATCGTGACGTCGATGAGTGAGTGCATTTGGTGAGTGAACCGCCTGGCATTCCCGCCAAGCGTGGCAACCTGGAGATGGGCTATGGACGAAGAGGCATTCAACCGCAGCATCCGCAAGTTCCTGAAGATCGTCGGGGTGACCTCCCAGCAGGAAATCGAGAAGCGCGTTCGTGAGGCGATGGCTTCGGGGGGCCTGAAAGACATCGAAACGCTCTCGGTCCACGCGACGGTGGAGTTGGAGAAATTCGGCACCATCAACGAAACCAGGGGCGAGATCCGTTTCGTCGCAGACCCGTCGCAAGATGAGGCGAAGGGCTAGCTGGCGAGACTCCTGTCGGTACTGGGTCACGACACCGTCGGATGGGTGGCGGTGGCAAGCGTTGAGGTGCGATATGCCGCGTAACCTGAAGTTGCTGATCGGCACGCGCAAGGGATTGTTTCTTGCAACGGCGGACCACGGGCGCAAGCACTTCCAGTGGTCTGGCCCGTTCATGGCGGGCTACGAAATCCAGAGTGCCGTGCTCGACCCGCGGGAACCCGAGTTCGGTTATGCCCTGGCCCAGCACAAGGTCTGGGGCAGCCATGTGTATCGGACAACCGATGGCGGGCTGCACTGGAGTCCGCTGGACGAGGTACCTCGACATCACCGCGATGAAGGGCAGGCGAGCCTGAAAACCCTGTGGTGCCTGGCCATGGGTCACGCGACCCAACCCGGCACCTTGTATGTCGGCATTGAGCCGCCGGGCTTGTTCGCGAGCCGGCAGCGGGGCGTCGATTGGCAACTGCTCGACGGGTTTCACACCCAGGCCGAAGCAAAGTTTTGGACGCCAGCCAAAGGTGGCCTGGCCTTGCATTCGGCAGCCAGTGACCCAGAGCGTCCGCAAACATTGTATGCGGCGTTGGCGGCGGGAGGCAGCTACCGATCGGATGACCTGGGACAACATTGGCAACCGATCAATCGCGGCATACGGGCGCCGTACTTGAACGCCGCGGCGCCGCCGGCGGGTCAGTGCGTGCATCGGCTGTATGTGCACCCCGCCGGCGGCGGGCGGCTCTATCAACAGAGTCATAGCGGCACCTACGTGAGTCGTGATCGGGGCGACACCTGGCAGGAGATCAGCGCGGGCTTGCCCAGCGATTTCGGTTACGCCCTGGTGGGGGACCCCAACGACGCCGACACGCTGTATGTCGTACCGGAACAAAGCAGCCAGCTCAGGGCGGTGGCAGATGCCCGGCTGCGCGTTTACCGCAGTCGCGATGCCGGCGAGAACTGGACACCGTGTCAACGCGGACTTCCCCAGGACAACGTCTACGTGACGATCCTGCGCGAGGGGTTGGAAGCGGACGGATTGGATCCGTTGGGCCTCTATCTCGGGACGACCAGCGGCCACCTGTTTGCCAGTCGCGACGGCGGCGAATCGTGGGAGTTGCTGGCCGGCTATCTCCCCGGCATCCTCTCAGTTCGTGCCACGCTTGATTGAAGACCTGATGCAAACCGCCGACTCATGGGAACGTCTGCTGGACGGGAACCAGCTGGTCGCCGTTGCGGGGGCAGGGGGCAAGAAGAGCACCATGTACGCGCTGGCTTCACGATGCCCTGGGCGGGCAGGGCTGACGACGATGGTCAACTGTCCGTATCCGCCGCGTGAGCTTGGGGTCCAGCTGGTTATTGGGGAAGAGGCGACGCTGCTGAAATCAGTTCGTGCGACGCCGCGGGACTGCCGCAAGGTTTTTTTCGCGCAGCCCGGCAAGCACGCGGATTTGACTGCCGGTATTCGTGCGGAGCTGGTTGCGCAAATCCACGCAGCACAGGTTTTTGACCTGCTGTTGGTCAAGGCCGACGGTGCCCGTCGTCGGCTGATCAAGGCGCCAGCTATGGGTGAGCCGATCTATCCAGCCGATACCGAACTGGTGCTTTACCTGGTTTCAGCGCATGCGCTGGGACGCAAGCTGAATTCCGGCGTGGCCCACCGGGTCGAAGAGTTCACGGCGCTGACCGGCGCTGCGGAAGGAACCACCATCACGTCCGAACACATCGTCAAGCTGTTGACCTCCGCCGCCGGTGCATTGAAGGGGATAGCAGCAGGAACCCGTGTGGTGCCAATCATAAACCGAGTCGATACTCCGGTCAGGCGTCGACAAGCGCGCGACATCGCGGAGCGAGTCCTGTCTGCTTCGCCCAGGTTGAGCGGCGTGGTGCTCGGCTGCATGGGTGATGCGATTCCGCAGATGGAATTCATCGAAAGATCCTGAGCGCGGCCGCCGTCACGTGACGGCGGCCTCAAGCAAGGAACGCCGTGATTTTCCGGCAATACACTGGTGTGCAAGTGTGCGACCGATCAGGTCGAGGTGAAGGTGGACAACGAGTTCCTGTTCAAGCTTCCATCCCAACCTTCGCCTTGAACTCCGCGCTGTGAACTCTGCGTTTTCTGACTTCACTCCTGTAATCCTCCTCGGATCACAGCTTAAACCGGTGTCTCGATTTCGGGATCGACTTCAACTCTCGGCGGTGGTGGGCGTGTTCGAGGCGACGACCGCGGGCGTTGCGGGTCGGCATTCAAACCGGGGCACTACTCTCGAGTGTCATGTGACCGGTACAACGATGTACCAGATTCGTGACACCCATGGTGACAACCACAGGTTTTGTATCTCCGAAGCATTGAATCTACATCCTGTTTCAATACTGAAGTCTGGCATGCGATTTGCTGTGAACAACCTGTCTAGGCAGCGGCTGCACGCGGGTCGCCGGGTTACGGCCGCAATCGGAAGAACAGGCCATCGGGCGACGCTCCCGGGGCTGCATTCCGCGAAATCGCTGAATTTGGGAGGTTCGATCAGTGTGCTTGACACAATGTGCTTGACACAATATGAAAACGTGTGTGGACCGCAACGGGTCCGTCTACGCGAGGCCAGAGCTTCGCCGCGATGACGAGGCTTCTCCTCGCCTAACAGCGCGGTTAGCCGTGCAGTCGGGGGGGCTACAGGAACCAAAAAAGCCGGTATGTGGGTATCCCTGGATGAATGTCCAGAATGATTGTTCAGTGACATGCAGAGGAGAGGAAATCACCATGAGTTCTCAAAACAGCAGCCGTTCACGCCGGTTTAGGTTTTGCGTCACCATGCTGGCCAGCCTGGGGTTGGCTGTCGGTGCAACGGCGGTGGCCCAGACAAGCGAAACGAGCGCATCCGCAGCCGTCGCCAAGAGCGCAGCAAACCCGAACTTGTGGCCCGCGCCGGGTCGCAACAACGACCTGACGCGTTTCAGTCCGCTGAAGCAAATCAACACCAGCAACGCGGGCAACCTGCAATTCATGTGGAGTCAGTCGCTCAGTTCATTGCGTGGCCAGGAAGGCCAGCCGCTCGTCGTGGAAGTTGGCGGCAAGCCGATGATGTTTTTGGTCAGCGGCTGGCCGAATGTCGTGCAAGGACTGGATCTGTCCAATCCGGACAACCCGGTGAGTGTCTGGAATTACGTCAAGAAAGATGGCCGTGACGATAGCGCCGTCAGTGTCGCGTGCTGCGACACCGTCAACCGCGGCCTCAACTACGCCGACGGCAAGGTGATCTTCCATACTCTGGACGGCTACCTGATCGCGCTGGATGCGTTGACGGGCAAGGTGGACTGGAGTGACAAGCTCGCGTCCCCGGAGAAGGGCCAGACCATGACTGGAGCGGGCGTGATCTCCGGCAACAACATCATCATTGGCTACGGCGGTGCTGAGCTTGCGGCGCGCGGCAGCATCGCTGCTTACTCGATCGCTACCGGGAAGAAGGTCTGGGGCTTCTGGAACAACGGCAGCGCCAAGGACGTCGGCATGACCGCGAACACCAACAAGGCGGTTCCAAAGCACGGCACCCTGAAGACCTATCGTGGCGTCAATGAGTATCCAGGGGATGAGCACCTGCGCGGTGGTGCTACCGTCTGGGGCTGGCTGAGCTATGACGCGAAGCTGAACCTGGTCTACTACGGTACCAGCAACCCTGGCACGTGGAGCCCCACGTATCGCTGCAAGTACGACACGTGGGAAAAGTGCAACGACGGCACCCAGGACAACAAGTGGTCGCTGTCGATCATCGCGCGCAACGCGTCGACAGGTGAAATGGTGTGGGCGTACCAGATGACGCCGTTCGACGAGTGGGACTACGACGGTGTCAACGAAAGTGTCCTCGTCGACATGGATATCGATGGCCAGAAGAATCGCCCCGTGCTGGTGCATTTCGACCGCAACGGATTTGCGTACGTGCTGGACCGCAGAACCGGCCAGTTGCTGCGCGCGCACAACTACGTTCCCGTGAACTGGGCCGAGAAAATCGACGTCGGCGGGACCGATCAACCGATCAAGGTCAAGGCGCATTCGCCCTTCAGCATTGACAAAGCCGTGCAGGCGTGTCCGGGGGCCATGGGTGGTAAGGATCAGCAGCCGGTGGCGGTGGATCCGAGCAACCCGCAGGTCTTCTTCGTGCCGACCAACCAATGGTGCATGGAGGATACGCCGCTGAAGCGCACCAGTACGCAACAGGGCTCGGGTTACGCGTTCGCCAATGTGTACATGTACGAGTCCACACCTGGCCTTGCGGGCCAGTTCCAGGCCTTCGATGTCGACACCGGCAAGATCGTCTGGAAGATCCCCAACAAGTACCAGACTTGGGGTGGTGCGCTGGCCACGGCTGGCGGCGTGGTCTTCTATGGCGACATGGTGGGTGATTTCCGGGCCGTGGACGCCAAGACCGGCAAGGTCCTGTGGCAGCGCAAGCTGGGTTCGGGCATTATCGGCAACCCGATCAGCTACAGCGTCAACGGCCAGCAGTTTGTGTCGGTGTTCGCCGGGATTGGTGGCTGGAGCGGCCTGCCGGTTGCCGCTGGTCTGAACTTCAGCGACAAGTTCGGCGCGATCGGTGCGACCGCAATGGCCAAGGTCACCAACCTGAACCTGGTGCCGCAGGGTGGCACCCTGTATACGTTCCGCTTGGTCGGAGCGGAGCACCAGAACGTCGCGGACGCCAATACCGCGAAGTGACGGCGCGTGCACGGTTGAGTCGTAGAAGTGTACAAACCACTGTTGCATGGTGAAGTATGCCGGGGTTGCCTAGTGCAACCCCGGCATCAATGCTGAAACGTTGCGTGCCAGCAGCGAACGTGCGAGTTCCTTTCAAAGTGCACTGCATGACATGAAATTCGGTATCGCAATATCCGTTGGATGCCTCGCGCTGATGGTGGCTGGGTTGGCGTCGGCGCAGGAAAAGACCTATCACAACCTCGACTTGAAATTCAGCGAGATGACGGCGGCAGAACGGAACGCCGCAAAAGAGGCCGCGCTACATCAGCAGATACGGCCGCTGACCGTCTGCGCGGACCCCGCCAACATGCCGTTTTCGGACCGCAATGGTGACGGCATCGACAACCAGATCGTCAAGGTGCTGGCCACTGCCATGCATACGACGGTGAGGTTCTACTGGATGTCGTACGTAGATTATGGGTTCCTGAAACGGGCATTCGGCAACGCGGCCGAGCCGCTGGGAAACTGCGATCTCGTGGTCGATATCCCGGACAGCGTTTCCGGCGTGCTGATGACGGATCCGATCTACCGGTCGACATACGTTTTCGCGTACGGCAAGGACAGCGGAATCCATATCAAGAGCCTCACCGATCCTGCGCTAAGGAAACTCCGCGTGGGTGTGTACCAGACCTCCGCTTTGCGCCAGGCGCTCGCCGAAAACGGGATCAAGAACGGTGTCCACGTCCTTACGGTCAGCTACGACACCGCAAGCAACGGTGGCGCCCTGCAGCAGTGGCGGCAGGTTGAACAGGTAGTGGGCGGTCAACTCGACGTGGTCGGGGTGTGGGGTCCGTTTGCCGGTTACGCCAAGGCCAAGAAGCACGCGCCGATCGTGCTGCAACCGACTAACCTGATGTCCAACGACGTGCAGTTGGAATACGCCATGGCCATCGGCGTGCGTGAAAACGACGTGGTTCTGAAATATGCGTTGGACAACGCCCTGGATGCATCCGCAGGCAAGATCAAGGCGATTCTCGACGACTTCGGCATTCCGTTGGTGCAATGCAGCGAATGCGTCGTCCAGGGCAACCTGCCCGCGCATGGTCCCTATTCCATGGGCGCCAGCGCCTACGCGCGCTACCAGCAGCCGCTGGATCCGGACCTGACCCACATCGACAAGTCTCAAACGGCTCCAGGCCAGATCGTCACGTTACAGGATGTGAAGAAATCGCTTGCGGCGGGCGCCAATCTGAATGCCGAACTGGCGCAAGCGGTGGTGGCGTCCGACCCGGCGCGCATCAAATTTCTGGCCGCACATGGGGCGGAACTCAACGCACGCGACTCCATGGGCTCCACGCCGCTGACCAGCGCAGCCAGCGCTCGCGATTCCGCGACCGTCAAGCTGCTGCTTCAGTTGGGCGCGAATGCCAACGCACGCAACGGGGATGGCTTGACGCCGCTGATGGAGGCGGCTTACCGCGATCACGTGCCGTCGGTGGAGGCGCTGCTGCACCACGGCGCCAGCCTGACCGTGAAGGATCCCGGAGGATTGACCCCGCTCTGCATCGCGCTCGACAACCGCAGTTTCCTGGCCGCCACGGCGCTGCTCAAGGCCGGGGCCTCGCCCAATGTGGCATGCGGTGCCAATCACTTGACGCCATTGATGATCGTGGCGAGGCATCTCGAGGCGGAGCAGAGCGGCAATGTTCCGGTCGACGGCGGCCTGTACCTGAGCGACGGGGTTGCCCCGCAAGAGGTTGGCAAGTTGCTGGTCAGCAAGGGTGCTGACGCGAACGCCCGGAGCAAGAGCGGACTTACGGCCCTGATGGTCGCGGCTGGGCACGACAACGCGCCCCTGATCGGTTTGCTGATCCAGGCCGGGGCGAAAGTCGACGCTCATGCCGATGACGGCAAGACCGCGCTCGATGTCGCCAAGGAAAATGGCAGCGATGCGGCGATACAGACACTCAACGTGATGACCCGTTTCGCGCCCGCGCACAGTTCGAGTGGCGCTGCGGTGGAACCGCCCCGATGAAGCGGGGCATCGCCAGCATCGTCGCAGCCGTGCTTGCATTGACGCTGGCTGCGGCAGCTGCGGCGACGCCAGCCGGTGCGCAAGGCGCGAGCGGCAGCGCGGCGAAGAGCAACGAAGTCGTCACGCATTACGCGTATCTGGGCAAGGAATACCGGGAGCCGGCGCCCTTGTCGCTGCTCAAACCCGCCGTCATTCCTGACGAAGGGCTGGCAGGTGTGCGCCTCGGAACCAACTACAACAACCTGGCGGGAAAATTCCTGGGCCTGAAATTTGTGCTGGATGAGACGATGGTGCCCGAAGATGGCGACGTGGTCGCGGCGGCCAAAAAATTGCTGGCATCCGGTCAGCGCCTCATCATCGCTGACTTGAAAGCCCCGGATTTGCTCGCGGTCGCAGATTTGCCGCAAGCGAAAGACGCGATCATCCTGAATATTCACGCGCGGAACGACGTGCTGCGCCAAACCCAGTGTCGCCGCAATATTTTCCACCTGATTCCGAGTGACGCGATGCTGACCGACGCATTGGCGCAGTATCTGGTGTGGAAGAAGTGGACGCGGTGGTTTCTCGTACACGGCAAGCACCCGGCCGACATCGAGTACGCCAGTGACATCAAGCGGTCCGCCAAGCTCTATGGTGCCAAGATCGTGGCCGAACGAGCGTACGAGCTCCAGACCGGCGCGCGTCGCGTGGATACCGGTTACCAGGAGATCCAGACGCAAATGCCGATGCTGACGCGCGGTGTACCGGATTATGACGTTGCATTCGTGGCCGACGAGACCAATTCATTCGGGCTCTACCTGCAATACCGGACCACCGATCCGCGGCCCGTCGTGGGTACGGACGGCCTGGAGGCGACGGCGTGGGGCGCGGCCTACGAGTCATACGGCGCTGAGCCGTTGCATGACGATTTCCTGAAACTTGCGCATCGTGAGATCACGGTGCGGGACTACGAGGGCTGGCTTGCGGCCAACCTGTTGGAGATGGCCGTGAAGCACGGCACGGCCCACAATGTCGATGCGATCCGCAAGTACATCACCTCGGACGACCTCAAGCTCGCGGGGTACAAGGGCGAGGGCATGAACTTCCGCTCGTGGGATAACCAGTTGCGTCAGCCGATTCTGCTGATGGATCCGCTATCCCTGGTGTCGATCTCGCCACAGCCGGGCTTTTTGCACCCTACGTACAACACCGATACCTTGGGGTTCGACCAACCCCAGAGCCTGTGCAAGTTCTGAAATGAAGACAGTCAACCACAATGGGTGGAACACGCGGGCCGCCGCGATGGGTTTGCTGCTATTGGTGCTTGCGCCGCCACCCGCGTGGTCCGCGATGCTGTTCGTCAGCAACGAGCGCGGCAATACCGTGACGGTGCTGGACAGCAATACGCTGAAGACGATCAAGACCATACCCACGGGCCAGCGGCCGCGCGGCATCGTGGCAGGGCCGCATGGCAAATGGGTGTACGTGTGCGTGGGTGACAGCAACCGGATTGATGTCATCGATGTGGCCAAGCTCGCCGTGACGCGTCATCTGCCATCGGGGGCAGACCCGGAATTGCTGGCTGTGGGCAATGACGGCAAACGGGTCTACATTGCCAACGAGAACAACGCGCAGGTCACCGTGCTGGACGCGGAGACCGGCAAACTGCTTGCGGAGATTCCCGTGGGCTCGGAACCCGAGGGCATGCGCGTCAGCCCGAACAACCAGATCACGGTGGCGACCGCCGAAGGCAGCAGCCTGGTCCATTTCATCGACAACAAGACGCTGAAATTGGTCGCCAGCGTATTGGTGGGTACACGTCCGCGCGTGGTCACGTTCACGCCCGACGGCCGTTACGTCTGGGCGTCTTCCGAGGTCGGCGGCACGGTATCGGTGATCGATGTGAGTACGCACCAGGTCGTGCAGACGATCAGCTTTGCGATCCCCGGGATGCGTGCGGAGTTCATCCAGCCGGTCGGTATCACGATGTCGAAGGACGGCTCGCAAGCGTTCGTCGCGCTCGGACCGGCGAATCACGTCGGCGTCGTCAACACCAAGACATACAAAGTGAGCGACTACATCATCGTGGGACAACGGCCGTGGCACATGGCGCTGTCTCCCGACGGCTCGAAGCTATACACCGTCAACGGCTTCACCAACGACGTGACGGTGGTCGATGTCAAATCACTCAAACCCGAGGTTTCGGTGCACGTCGGTCGCTTGCCATGGGGCATTGCTGTCGTGCCCTGAGCACTTGCCTGGCGACGCCGAGTGACGGTGGTGCGCAAGCACCTGCAGAAGATGGTTGATTCGTACTGGTATTCGAAGGAGAGTCCAATGTTCCGCAAGACCGTGTATGGCTTTACTGCTGCCGCCCTTGCCGTGGCCGGTATCGGCTTGGCTCTCGCCACGGGTAGCCCGGCCACTTCGCCCGCTGCTCCGTCCAGTTCCGCAGCTGCTCCGGCGAGTGCCGCAAGCGTTCATGTCCCGGCAACGTACGAGGCGATGGACACGAGTCACAGCGGAATCGTGACCGAAAAGGAAGCCATGGCCGCCATGCCGAATCTGAACTTCAAAGCCGCCGATGAGAACGGTGACGGTCAGCTGGATCGGGTCGAATTCCTGGATTTGCAGGGAAAAGTCGCGGACGGGACCTGGACAAACGCCGTTCCCAAAAAGGAATTCGTAAAGCAGATAAAAGGCTACGACGACAACCCGGTGGATGTGGTCACGAAGGCCCCGAAAGGTTCGTTGAAGAACCCCTACGATCCGGCAAACATCACGGTAGCCTCCGAGGGTCACCAGCAGTTTCTCAATCACGGTTGCAATGGCTGCCACGGCGGCAACGGCGGCGGGGGCATATGTCCGCCACTCACCAACGGCGTATGGATTTACGGCCCGAGCGACGACACCTTGTTCCGGCTCGTTTCACTGGGAAGCAAGAAACTTCAGGAGGCGGGGTACTCACGGATAAGCCCGGAGACCCCAGCCTTGATGCCGCAGCAAGGCGGTACGACCCTGACCAAAGCTGGCGACCTTTGGAAAATCATCGCCTGGATCAAGTCGATGAACATGAAGAACCAGACAAGCATGGAAGGCGCACCGCTCCGGAAGTCTCGTGCGAAGGTTCAAGTGTGGGCCGCCGAGCACCGCGCATTGGCGCAGGTATGTGGTAGCAGCACTTCTTCGCCGTGGGATGCTGCGAATGCGCGGTAATCCGCGATGCAGGGGATGGCTCGGCAGCCTCGGCTCCGCGGTACGACGCAACACTGGTCGCTGACTGTGGGTGCGCCTCGCCGGCAACGCGGAATAAGGAGCGCCCGAGCCTGCGGTGGATGGCGTCCCGCTTCTGCCGTGGATCTGATACCGGATCCGGATTTGACGGGGTGCGCTGTAGTTGCCGTAACGCCCATCGGCTAGGAGTCTGTCGGGCTTGCCTGACTTCCACACGACAGCTCGGCGGCCCACGTTGAACTCGATTCGAACTCTTTTCGGCTTGATATCCACCGATGCCGCCGGGCACGGAGTGTCTGCCCCGGAACCAGTGCGAGACGACTCTCTCTCGCCCCGGCCCATGCGGTCAGCTACGCTGCGAGAAGATCAGGTCTACCCGGATCCAGAGAGCCCAGGACGATTCGTCGGGATGGGTAGGGAAGGTGGTTACATGAAGGACTGGCAGGCGAGAGTGAACATGGCGTCGACTGATTTCGTCACGCGCGTATTGGCGCTGATTTGTGTCGCGCTCCTCACGATGATGCCAGGCGCCGCCGCGCGCGCAGAGGTTGTGCACGACGTCCCCGAACTGCGCGTCGGGGTGCTTGAGTTCGGCACGGTCGGCTGGGAGATCGATACCGTCCAGAGGCTGGGTCTCGCACGCAGACACGGCATCCGGCTGGAGGTGGTGCCACTGGCGTCCGAGAACGCCATGAAGGTGGCGTTGCTGAGCGGCAGCGTCGACCTTATCGTCTCGGACTGGTTCTGGGTCGCGACGCTCCGATCCCGCGGTCAGGATTACCAGTTTGTCCCGTATTCGAAGGCGGTCGGTGCCGTCATCGCCAATCCGAAGGCGGGAATCAAGTCGCTCGCCGACCTCAAAGGCAAACGAGTCGGTGTCGCCGGCGGCCCGGTGGACAAGAGTTGGTTGATCGCGCGTGCTTACGCTCGCAAGGAGTACGGGACCGACCTGAAGTTCGCCGCGAAGCCGCAGTTTGCCGCAGCGCCGTTGATCAATCACCTGATGCTCGACGGCGAGCTTCCGGCCGCGATCAACTTCTGGCAATACAGCTCCCGCCTCGTTGCACAGGGAATGCAGCCGGTGATCACGGTGGAGCAGATGCTCAAGGGATTGGGCGTCAAGACCGTTCCGCCGCTGCTGGGTTGGGTGTTTTCGCAACGTTGGGCGGAAACCCACGGTGATGCCTTGCGGGCCTTCGTCGCCGCCACGTACGATGCCAAGCAGGAACTGGCCCGCTCGGATGCGGCCTGGCAGCCGCTGAGGAGCAAGGTCAAACCCGAAAACGACGCGGTCTTCGCCGCGATCCGACAGGGCTACCGGGACGGCATAGTTGACCACTTTGGCACGCCCGAGATCCACGCGGCTGGACAACTGTTCCATCTGGTCGCTGAAGAAAGCCACGGCGAACTCACTGGTGGAACGAGCGAGTTGCCAGCGGATGTGTTTTGGAGCGGATTTCGTCGGCCATGAGGTTTATCCGTCGTCGCGTTGGCCCGGGCGACGTGCCCCGAACCATCGGCAGAAGAGAGCTACGCGGGGCGGCGCGGACGTGGTGGCGCGGGCTCCGACTACCGTTGGAGCGCGGCTGGTTGTGGCGGAGCGCGTCGCTGATCGGCCTGGCGGCGGTTTGGGAAATTGCGGCACGACTCGCGGGCAGCAACATGCTGCCGACCCCGGTCGTGGTGCTCGCCGCGGTGTATCGCTACACCCGCAGCGGCCAGCTTCCGCTGGAGTTGGGGATTACGCTGGCGCGGGTGGTCGCTGCGTTCGTCGTGGCCATGACCGTAGGTACCGTGATCGGCTTCATGATGGGCCGTTCGCGCAAGCTCAACCTGTTGCTGGATGGTCCGCTGGTGCTTGCGCTCAACATCCCGGCGCTGGTCATCATCATCTTGTGCTACCTATGGCTCGGGCTCACGGAAGTCGCCGTGATCGTGGCGGTGGCCCTCAACAAGATCCCGGTGGTGGTCGTGACAACGCGCGAAGGTACGCGGGCCGTCGACTCGCGCTTGCTGGCGGTTGCGCAGGTGTATCACGTCCCGCGTACAGTGACGTTCTATCGGGTGATTCTGCCGCAGCTTTATCCGTACCTCATAGCGTCTGCCCGCAACGGCCTGGCGCTGATCTGGAAGATCGTACTGGTTGCCGAGCTGCTCGGACGAAGCAATGGCGTCGGCTTTGAATTGTCCGTATTTTTCCAGTTCTTCGACATCACCAGTATTATGGCGTACACACTGGCGTTTGCTGCTGTCGTCATGGCCATCGAAGCCTGTGTGATGCGGCCTCTCGAAAAAAGCTTGCTGCGGTGGCGCGGATGAAAGGGTTGAACATTCATGTCATCGAAAAACGTTTCGACGATGTGCTGGTGCTGGCCGATATCGACGTCACCATCACCGGCGGCGAATTTGTCGCCATTGTCGGTCCGTCCGGTGTGGGCAAGACCACACTGTTGAGCATGGTTGCCGGTCTGGACGCCGACTATACGGGTGCGATTCGCTACGACGGAGTGCCGTTGGCCGAACCCGGTCAGTCGCCCCACGGCCTGGGCATGGTATTCCAGGAGCCACGGCTGATGCCGTGGCTCACGGTCGGCGACAACGTGCGGCTGGCCGAAGCCGAGCGCCTGGCGCGCGATCGCGGCTATGTTTCGCGCGCGGAGAGCTTGCTCGACGAGGTCGGACTGCGCACCTCCGGAAATGCCTGGCCGAGCCACCTCTCCGGCGGCATGCAGCGTCGCGCCGCGCTGGCGCGGGCGTTCGTGGTCGAGCCCTGGTTGCTGCTGATGGACGAGCCGTTTGTGTCGCTCGACCTGCCGGCAGCCAACCAGCTGCGCGGGTTGCTGCGGCGGCTGTGTGCGCGGGTGCGGCCACTGGTATTGTTTGTTACCCACGATGTAAATGAGGCACTCGTGCTCGCCGATCGCATATTGTTTCTGGGTGATACGCCGGCACGCGTTGTACTGGACTATCGTGTCGAGCAAACGGGTAGTCACGATCTGAGCAGTCCTGAGGTTGCTGCTCTGAGCCGTCGGCTGCTGGCACGCCATCAACAGCTGCTATCCGCAGTGACCGGTGCTGACGTGGACGAAGGCCGACGTGGCAAGGAGGGTCTGTGAAGTCTGGTGGCTTGGTGTGGTTGTTGGCGCCGTGGGCCGCGCGCCCGCGGCATGGTGTGCCGCGATGAACGTGCCCAGCGAGACACCCATGCCCTCGTCGCCACTACCGGGACAGGCCGCACTCGCACTCGGAGTGGAGGAGGTCAGCAAGTCCTACGGCTCGGTCAAGGCGCTGGACCGACTGTCCCTGCACGTCGCACGCGGCGAGTTCGTGGCCCTGCTCGGACCCAATGGCGCCGGGAAAAGTACGCTGTTCCAACTGCTTACCGGATTGTTCGCGCCCGACGCCGGACGCATCGAGGTGGCGGGCTTCGACATGCGACATCAGGCGCGACGGGCACTCGCGTGCCTTGGCGTGGTATTCCAGCAGGCGACGCTGGACCTGGACTTGAGCGTGGTTGCCAACCTGCGTTTCCACGCGCGGCTGCACGGCATGGGACGTGCTGCGCGCCCCCGCATCGATGCGGAGCTGCATCGCATCGGCTTGACCGCGCGAGCCAGGGATCGGGCGCGAACGCTTTCTGGCGGCAATCGCCGCAGGGTCGAACTGGCCCGCGCACTGCTGCACGACCCGGTGGTGCTGCTGATGGACGAACCTACGGTGGGGCTCGATCCCGCCTCGCGCGCGCAACTGGTTGAGTATGTCCACTCGCTGTGCACGCATCGCGACGTCGGTGTGCTGTGGGCGACGCACTTGGTGGACGAGGCCGAATCCGCCGACCGGGTCATCATCCTGCACAAAGGGCACTGGATCGCTTCCGGCACCGCCGCGGAATTGCGCGAGCGCACCGGCCAGGGTTCGCTGCGCGACGCCTTCCTCGAACTGACCGGGGAAGCGTCGGTAGAAAAAGAGGAGGCGGTCTGATGCCCGCGCGGCGTGGATCGCAGCCAGGAACGCCCAGCGGCGGTCCGCAGCAGGATCGCGACTTGGCGGCTCCAGTTCGACAGACTCCTGGGGCCGGGTTGGCTTCGGGCAAGCCTGCAAGGAGCTCCGCCATGTCGATCGTGAGCCACGTCCTGCAGGCGCTGGCCGCGCTTTCCTCGCGCGAAACGGTCAAGTTCATGCACCAGCGCGGGCGCTTGCTCTCCGCGGTGGTACGGCCGAGCCTGTGGCTGCTCATTTTTGCGGCTGGTTTCCGGGACGTCTTCGGCGTCTCCGTGATTCCGCCGTACGCAACCTATATCGAGTACCCGGTCTACGTCGTGCCAGGGCTGGTGGGCATCGTCCTGCTGTTCAATGGCATGCAGTCTTCGCTGGCGATGGTCTACGACCGTGAGATGGGGTTGATGCGGCTGCTGCTGACGGCACCGCTGCCGCGTTCGGTGTTGCTGACGTGCAAGCTGCTCGCGGGTACCTTCCTGTCGATCCTGCAGGCGTATGCGTTTTTCGCGATCTGCGCGATATTCCAGCTCGACCTGCCGTGGTGGCCCGGCCTGCTGCTGGCGTTGCCGGCCATGTTTCTGACCGGGCTGATGCTGGGCGCGATGGGCTTGCTGGTGTCCGTTTACATCAAGCAGATCGAGAATTTCGCCGGAGCGATGAACTTCGTGATTTTTCCGATGTTCTTCCTGTCGCCGGCGCTGTACCCATTGTGGAAGTTGCAGGAATCCGGGGCCACAGTCGTCTACCAGTTGGCCCGCATCAATCCGTTTACCTACGGCATCGATCTGATCCGCTACGCAATGTACGGGCAGATGAACTGGCTTGCGTGTGGCGTGGTCGTCGCCTCGCTTATCGTCTTTCTGGGGCTGGCGATCTGGGGCTACGATCCACAGCGCGGCGTGGTGCGGCACAAGCGCCAAGGCAGCTGAGCAACTCCTGAAAGGCTGTCGTGAGCGACAGCACTTCGCACCCACGTCGGTGGCCGCGCCTATCCGGAGGTGGCGAAGGCGTGCTGTGGCGAGGCGTCCAGACTCCGCAGTTCAGCCACCGAACTTCTGTTTCTCAATCGCTCCCATCCAGCAGTGGCAGGGATTTGCATGAAGCCGATCGTGAAAGTCGTGCAGTGACTCCAACCGTGGCGGCTGTACCACATGCGGCACACTCACCTGTCACGGATCTGATACAGCACGCGTGACAGGCCGCCATGTGATCGCTTCAAATGGCTGAATCACGGCTCGCAGACGTCTTCGGAAACTGGCATCTGATGTGCATGGTACCTCCCGCACGGCCCGCTTCGGCGCCGGGTTGGCGGTTATGAGGAACGATTGATCATGAAAACACGCGCAGCGGTTGCGTGGGAGGCGGGGCAGCCGCTCCACATCGAAGAAGTCGATTTGGAGGGACCCAAAGCGGGTGAAGTGTTGCTGCGCGTTGTAGCGACGGGAGTCTGTCATACGGACGCGTACACGCTGTCCGGTGCCGATCCCGAAGGCCTGTTCCCGGTGATCCTCGGCCATGAGGGTGGTGCGATCGTCGAGGAGGTCGGCAAGGGCGTGACATCGGTAAAGCCCGGTGATCACGTCATTCCGCTCTACACCCCCGAATGCGGCGAGTGCGAGTACTGCCTGTCGGGCCGCACCAATCTGTGCCAGAAGATCCGCGTGACGCAGGGAAAGGGCGTGATGCCGGACGGCACGTCGCGGTTTTCGTTCAAGGGCAAGATGCTGCACCACTACATGGGTACCAGCACCTTCTCCGAATACACGGTCTTGCCGGAAATCTCGATCGCGAAGGTCGATCCGAGGGCTCCGCTTGAAAAGATCTGCTTGCTCGGCTGCGGTATCACTACCGGTGTCGGTGCGGTGTTGAACGTTGCCAAGGTCCGCCCCGGTTCGACGGTCGCGGTGTTTGGTCTGGGCGCCATCGGCCTGGCGGTGGTGCAGGGTGCGGTGATGGCGAAAGCTGCACGCATCATCGGGATCGATGTCAACGCGGACAAGTGGCCGATGGCCGAGGCCATGGGCGCGACCGACTTCGTCAACCCCAAGGAATTCGACCTGCCGATTCAGCAGGTGATCATCGAGAAGACGAATGGCGGCGTCGACTACTCGTTCGAGTGCATCGGCAATGTCAACGTGATGCGTTCGGCGCTCGAGTGCTGCCACAAGGGCTGGGGCGAGTCGACGGTCATCGGCGTTGCGGCGGCAGGTCAGGAGATCAGCACGCGACCGTTCCAGCTCGTCACCGGGCGTGTCTGGCGCGGTGCCGCGTTCGGCGGCGTCAAGGGGCGCTCGCAGTTGCCCGGCTACGTGGACTCGTATATGGAGGGCAAGCTCAAAGTGGACGAGTTCATCTCCAAAGTGCTGCCACTGGAGAGAATCAACGACGCCTTCGAGCTGATGCACGAAGGCAAGGTCATCCGCACGGTGATCCATTACAAGGACGCCGTGGCATAACACCTGTAACCCGCTGTCAATTGGAGAGACTACATGGCCAGCACGAAGATCCATCCCGCCGTCGATGACGGTGTCAAGCCCGGAAAATCGGGATTTTCCGGCAGCACCCTGGTGTGCAAGTGTGCAACCGATCAGGTCGAGGTGACGGTGGACAGCGAGTTCCTGTTCAACCATCTGTGCGGCTGCACCAAATGCTGGAAGCCGGCAGGCGCAGACTTCTCGATGCTCGCGGCGGTGCCCAGTGACAAGGTCAAGGTGACCAAGCACGAAGAAAAGCTGAAAGTGGTGAACAAGAACGCGGTATTGCATCGGCACGCCTGCACCGGCTGCGGCGCGCACATGTATGACACCGTTCCTGATCCGACGCATGTTTTCCACGGCTTTATTTTCATCCATCCGGAACTGTCCCGGCAGCCTGGGTACGCGCCGCCGACATTCGCGGCATTCGTGTCCTCGATCATCGAAGGTGGGGTGGCGCCGGCGCAAATGAGTGCGGTACGAGCGCGCCTGCGTGAACTCGGAATCGAGCCATACGACTGCTACTCGCCGGAATTGATGGACATCGTCGCCACCCACGCAGCGAAGGCTTCGGGGGTTTTGCAGGGCTGACGCATGGCGAATGCTGTTCGAGCTGGTGCGGGCGATCTCGCGGTCGCGCGTCGGTGGGTGTTCCCATCCATCGCGCGTGCGCCGCTCACGGGCCATCGGAGGAATGACACATGCAACGCAAAGCATCTGGGTTAAATCCAACCTGTCGTCGTGCAACGACGCTGCACCACACCGTTCTCGCGCTCGCCTTGGCGGTTGGCTGTCCAATGGCCGCAAACGCAACCTCGTTCAGCGGCGATGGCTGGACGGTGGACCTGAGCGGATACGTGAACGCCTTCTACACCACCACAGGTTGTTCGGGCGGTCCGGTGGGCGGCACCGCGCTTGCCGGAGAGGCGCTCGGCTGCGGCGGCCAGAAGGACCGCACGACGATCGGCAATGGCCTGTTGCCGAATGCTCTCATAACGAAGTTCACCACCAACCAGGATGGCTTCGATATCAACGCGCAGGTTGCCATCATGGTGCACACCGCCACTTCGGATGCGCTTTCGGCAAACAGCGGCGTGGACGTGCGTCAGGCGTTTTTCACCGTGGGTACGCCGGATTTCGGTACCGTCAAGTTGGGCCGCGATTACGGCATATTCGGCTCCAACGCCATTCTCACTGACATGACGTTGCTCGGCGTCGGCATGCCGGTACAGGCGACGCAGCGCGGTCGCGTGGCGTTGGGGCATATCGGTGCGGGCTATACGTACCTGGGCAGCTACGGTCAGATTACCTATACCTCACCTGCTATGTCCGGTTTCAGTTTTACGGGCGGCGTGTTCAGCCCGGTAAACAATACCGGCATATACGATTCGCGCACCGATCCACAAGTCCACGTGCAGTTGTCGTACGTGAGTGGCAACTTCAAAGGCTGGCTGGGTGCCAAAACCCAGAGGTTCTATGCGCCAGCGGGATCGGAAATCGAACCGAACAGCTTCACCATGTCTGCCGGCGAAGTCGGAGCCAGTTTCAAGCTTGGCCAATTCGGCGTGCTCGCGAACGTGCAAGCTGGTCGCGGCATCGGCATCCTGACCGATGGCGATCAAGGTGACCTCAAGGGTGTCAACTACCTGCTGCAGGGTACTTGGCAGGCGACAGAAAAACTCAAGCTCGGCTTGAGCGGAGGAGTCAGCCGCAATCGTGAGGATCTGCTCAGCGCTGGCGACCTCAAATCGAACAGCAACATTACTGCCGGCAGCTACTACGCACTGACCAAGAGCGTAACGCTCGATCTTGAACTCAGCCAGACCCGTTCCAAGGATTATCTCGGCAACGACGCACGCATGAACGGTATATCCGTCGGCGGAATCATCTTCTTTTGATGGTTCCACTACTTCCATCGGCGCGTCGGCGCGTCCATGTGAGAGAATCGCAACAACGCGAAAGCGCCTTGCCTGAACGATATTGTGCAGAGCGATAGCGATCTCTGTCGGTACCGCATTCATCTCAAGCTCCGCCGTTTCCCGATTGCGCCGAAGGTGGGAATGTGTCGCTGAAAAGCGTGGATTCGGGTACTCCAGGCCAGGCCGGACCGGTTCGCAGGACATGGTACGGCATGGTGCTCACTGCGGTGTCGGCCACGGTGTTTGCCGCGCCACCGGTGCAGCAGCTCGGCGAAGTCGTGGTGATAGGGATCACACCGCTGCCTGGTTTGAACGTACCCACGCAACAGGTGCCGCTGAATGTTCAGACCGCACAGGCCGATGACGTCGCGCAGATACATGGTCAGTCCCTGACGGATTTGCTGCAGCGTAACTTCCAGGGAGTGAATGTCACCCAGTCGCAGGGCAACCCTTGGCAAGGCAATCTGTACTTTCACGGTTTCACGCTGTCGCCGCTGCTCGGCTCGCCTTCGGGCATGTCCGTTTACGTGGACGGGGTGCGCCAGAACGAACCCTTTGCCGGGACCATGAACTGGGAGGCTATCCCCGATTTTGCCGTCCGCAATGTCGAGCTGGTTCCCGGTTCCAGCCCGCTGTTCGGTCTGAACACGCTGGGCGGCGCGCTGCTGCTGACCACGAAGAATGGTTTTGCGGACCCGGGCGGGGCGGTCGACGCTTCGGCGGGATCCTGGGGCCGCATCCAGGTCGACGCAGACTTCGGTGTGCACGGCAAGACCTTCGGGCTCTACGCCGGCGTCAGCAACAGTTACGAGAGGGGCTGGCGCGACTACTCTTCGAGCCGTGTGCAGCAGGCTTTCCTGCGTGCGGACTGGCGACCCGATGACGCCACCAACATCGCGCTGAGCTACACCGGCGCGCATGCCAGGCTGTATGGCACCCAGGCCCTTCCGATCGAATGGGCGAGCAGGCCCGAGACCGCTTTCACCTGGCCGGACTTCTTCGTCAACAATCTCAGCCAGTTCAATCTGCAGGGCTCGCGCCAGCTTAACCAGGATTGGGCGCTGCAGGCCAACGCGTACCTGCGCACCTCCCAGAGCCGCAGCTTCAACAGCAACACCAACGATTACAACGATTACAACGATTATGACCCGGAGGAGGGTGGCCCGCTCGGCTACACCGCAGACGGCCCGTTCGACCCGGATTCGCTGGGCCAGTATTACTACTCCGGACTGACGCCCGCTTACGACCCGCGGAATCCGGCGGCGACGATCAACAACGTGCCGGCATCGAACGTGCTGGGCAACGTGCACACGCGCGGGTTCGGCGCTTCCTTTCAGGCCGTCGGAGACGGCAGCCTGGCAGGTCGGATCAACCAGTTTACCGTGGGTGTGAGCCTGGACGTGGGTGATAGCGTTTTCAACCAGTCTGGCCAGCCGGCATTCTTTGCCTACGATGCAGCCTCGCGCGGTGACACGCTGGGCCTGCAATCGTTTGCCCTGGACCCGATGACCGATGCGGGCTCCAGTACTCGCAGCTACGGCGTGTATTTCATGGACGTGGTGGCGTTGACGGACACGGTGCACATGAGCGCGGGCGGGCGCTACGACCACAGCCGTCTGAGCGTCAGCGATCTGTCAGGCAGCGCACCGGACATCAACGGTCGCCAAAGCTTCCATCGCTTCAATCCCAGCCTGGGCTTCACCTGGGCGGTCAGCAAGCACTTTGGCGCCTACGTCAACTATGACGAAGGCATGCGCACGCCGACGCCGATCGAGGTTGAATGCGCGAACCCCGAGGCACCCTGCGCGCTGCCCAATGATTTCACCGGCGATCCACCGCTGAAATCTGTGGTCGTGCACACCGTGAGCGGGGGGCTACGCGGCACTTTTGCCGGTGACCGGTTGCACTGGAACATTTCGCCCTATGCCAGCCGCGTCGACAACGACATCCTCACGGTCTTTACCGGAGGCAGCTCGCAGGGCTACTTCGCCAACGTGCCGAAAACCTTGCGCAGGGGCATGGACCTGGGCCTTGGCGGACAACTCAACCGGTTGGAATGGCAGGCCAACTACAGTTATATCGATGCAACCTACGATGCCGCGTTCGAGGAATTGGCCGAGGACAATTCCAGCGCCGATGACGATGGCGCGATCCAGGTGCGCAAGGGCGACCGCATGCCCGGCATACCACGCAACGTATTCACGTTTGCCGGCGAATATCACGTCTCCGACGCGTGGTCTTTCGGCGGCAACGTGCGCGCCTATTCAGACCAGTACGCGGTCGGAGACGAGAACAATCAAGACCGCCACGGCGCGGTACCCGGCTATGTAGTCATCGACCTGGACCTGCATTACCGGCCAACCCGCGCGCTGTCGTTCTTTGCCGAAATAAGCAACGTGTTCGATCGTGGCTATTTCATCAGTGGCGCGTTGAGCAACAACGTATTCGATACGCCGAACCGCCTGATCAATATCGATGGGCCCGGTACTTCCACCTTGTTCGTCGCTCCGGGCGCGCCGCGTGGTTACTTCGTCGGTCTGCGCTACAACTTCGGCGGCACGACGGACGGGGACGGGTGACAGCAAGATGTGCGTTCATTCCAGCCGGTGCGATCGGTTCGCGAACAGTCCACGCAGTTACGTCGTGCGAGAGGCTAGTCAGCTTGCCTTTCTTGACATAGATCTGCATGGCACAGCAACGCAGATGCTAGGGTTATGCAGTGCAACGCGTTGGATACGCCGATTTATCTGGCAGCCGACGGTCGGGCTCCGCCACTGCAACGTTCGGCGTCACCTGTGCCACGGGTGGTGGCGTCGTCTTTCTGCGGAAACTACGGCCCTATGCAGGAGTGATGCTGATGACCAGGCATTTTGAAAACAGGTGCCATGGGCCCGCCCGCAGTAGCAGCAGGAATCGTATTCCACGCGTGCCCGCGCGGCGTGTGCTTCCGGCAGCGTTGGCGTTAGCTGTCCTGGCCATGCCCGCCGCCCACGCGCAACAGGATGTACCGCCGGATTCCAGGCAGACAGCGCTGCCCACCACAACGCTACCCGTGATCGTGGTGACCGCGACCCGGGTACCAGAACCCGCCTTTGACGTACCCGCGTCCATTACTGCGGTGCAGATCGGCAACCCGCAAGCCGATACACCCAATATCAATGCCTCCGAATACCTTCGGCAAGTGCCGGGTGTGCTCGCGCGGGACAGGCAGAACTATGCACAGGACGAACAGATTTCGATCCGCGGCTTCGGTTCGCGTTCCACCTTCGGTGTGCGTGGCGTGCGCCTGTATACCGATGGCATTCCCGCGACGATGCCGGATGGTCAGGGGCAGGTGTCCAACTTTGATTTCGATGGCGCCGATCGCATCGAGGTGCTGCGCGGGCCGTTTTCGGCGCTGTACGGGAACTCTTCGGGCGGTGTGATCCAGATCTTCACCGCCGACGGCAGCGTCCCACCCGAAATCCTCGGCAGTGTTGGCGTCGGCAGCGACGGCATGTGGCGTGTCGACGCCGGCGCCCGCGGAACGAAGGGCGGCTTCGGCTACAACTTGGACTTGTCCGCGTTTCATACCGACGGCTACCGCGATCACAGCCGTGCGAAGCGCGTTGTGGGCAATGCCAAGCTCGACTTCAAAGTCGGCAACGATGGCAAGCTGGCATTACTGATGAACACGGTTTCCATGCCCGAAGCGCTGGACCCGCAGGGCCTGACCAGGCAACAGTTCGAATCTGATCCCCGCCAGGCCTCGCCATCGGCCTTGACCTTTGATACCCGCAAGACTGTCCATCAAGCTCAGGGCGGCGCGGTTTACACGCAAAAGCTGAGCAACGGTCAGTCACTGCAGCTGATGGCTTATTACGGGCACCGCACCGTGCAACAGTTCCTTTCGGTGCCTGTCGGCGCGCAGAAGAATCCCTTGAGTTCCGGCGGCGTCGTCGATCTCGACACCAAATATGGCGGCACCGACTTGCGCTGGACATGGAAGGGTGATCTCGCAGGCCAGCCGCTCGATCTGGCGGCCGGGGTTGCTTTCGACCGCGAGGACCAGCTTCGGCTCGGCTACGAGAATTTTGTCGGCTCCACGTTGGGCGTGGTGGGAGCGCTGCGGCGCAACGAACAGGACAACGTTTACAATATCGATCAGTACGCGCAGGGAAGCTGGCATTTTGCGCCGCGCTGGTCGCTGACGCTGGGCGCGCGCCACAGTGTGGTTCGCTTCAGTTCGCTCGACCATTACATTACCGCCGCAAACCCGAACGATAGTGGACGCGTGGCCTATGGTTCGACCAGTCCGGTCGCGGGCCTGATGTTCTACGCGAAACCCGACTGGCATTTGTACGCTTCCTACGGCCGCGGCTTCGCCACGCCGACCTTCAGTGAACTCGGTTACCGTGCGGATGGCAGCGGCCTGAACTTTGCGTTGCGCCCGTCGCGCTCGCGCAATGGCGAGATCGGTTCGAAGTGGCTGTTCGGTGGTGGTGGCAACTTGGATATTGCGGTGTTCGAGGCCGATACCTCCGATGAGACCGGAGTGCTGAGCAGCTTGGGCGGGCGCACGATTTATCAGAATGTGGGTAGCTCACGTCGCCGAGGCGCCGAGGCCGGCCTGCACCTTCCACTGGGTGGCGATTGGGCGCTGGACGCCGCCTACACGTATCTCGATGCACGTTTTCTGGACGCGTTCGGCAATTGCGGGGCGCCGTCCGGCTGCACCGTGCCTGGAAATGCGCGGATGCCGGGCGTGCCGCGGCAGTTATTCAACGCAGGGTTACGCTGGGGTGGCGCGCGGGGCTGGCACGCGGGGCTGCAGATCGATGCCGCCGGTGCAGTTTCGGCCGACGATGCCGGGACCATCGTCGCGCCGGGCTACGTGGTCGCCGGCGTGAATGCGGGCTACGTGCTGGATACCAGTCGTTACCAGATCGTGCCGTTTGCGCGGATCGACAATCTCTTCGACCTCAAGTACATCGGTTCGGTGATCGTCGACCAGTCCAGCGGCGGCAGCTTCGAACCCGCGCCTGGGCGCGTTTTTTTCGTTGGCGTCAAAGTGACCTTGCGGCAGGAGTAACGGCCGCACGGCGAGAACATGATTCCCCATGCGCAGTGCGTCAGCGCTCGTGCTCGACCGGTATGCCGTGCTTGTGGATCTTGCGGTACAAGGTGTTGCGACTGACGCCGAGAGCCTGGGCGGTACGCGTGATGTTGCCGCCCTGTTGGGCGAGCGCATGCAGCAGCGCCGTGCGTTCCGCGGCCTGCAGTGCTGCTCCGGGTGTTTCCTCGGGAGCGGTAGCCGCGAAACCGGTGACCGGCGCCGCCGAAACGGCGGGCTCTTCTGGATCTACTATTTCTTGTGGCAGGTTGGAAAGGCGGATGACATTGTTGTTGCACAAGGCCGCCGCGGTGCGCAAAACGTTGCGTAGCTGACGAATGTTGCCCGGCCAGCGATACGCCAACAAACGCCCGAAGGCATCTTCGGCAATGTCGACCAACTCACCTTCCGCGCATTCCTCGCGCAAGATCGCGTGGATCAGCTGCCGCTTGTCCTGGCGATCGTGCAGCGACGGCAGCTCCAGCGTGATCCCGGCAATGCGGTAATACAGATCCTCGCGAAATTCGCGTCGCGCGACCATCTGGCGCAGATCGTGGTGGGTAGCGCTGATTATGTGCAGGTCGACTGCGACGGGCTCGTCGCTCCCCACCGGCAAGATCTCGCGTGCCTCGAGCGCGCGCAGCAGCCGTGCCTGCAGCAATAACGGCATGTCGCCGATTTCATCGAGAAACAGGGTGCCGCCGCTCGACTGCAAAATCCTGCCAACCCGGCCCTCGCGGGTGGCGCCGGTAAACGCCCCGGGACGATAGCCGAACAGCTCGCTTTCGATCAGATTTTCCGGAATCGCGGCACAGTTGACAGCAACGAACGCACGATCCGACCACAGGCTATCGGTATGCAGCGCGTGCGCAAATACATCCTTGCCCGTGCCGGTTGCGCCACTCAACAGGATTGGCACCTGCTTGGCGAACAACTGATGGCCGCTGGCCAGGTTGCGACACATTCGCGGATCGGTAACGGTCTGGGCGTCGGACGATGCGATGCCATGGACGTCCACGCGTCGCGCGGGTGCCATCGCGGGCGTGGCCGCGTGTACAGCGCGCGGCGGCTGCACCACCGCAAAGTAGCGCCGCCCGCGTGTCGCGTCGCGGATCGGCCAGATCGTCGCAGAATCATGCACGCCGCGCTGGCGCAGTGTGTCCGCCGTGAAGCGGAAAATTTCTTCAATGAAGTGCCCGACCAGGCGTGCACGCGCGTTCAACCCCAATTGACACAGGACGTTTTCGTTCACAGCCAGCACCCGTCCGTCCCCGTCGACAGCGAGCAGGGCTTCATGCAGCAGCCCGACGAACTCGGGACGGCTGTGGAAGCGGAGGATCCACGCGTCAGGGAACTCGGCGAGAAACTGGTAGCGCGAGATCAGGCTGGCCGACATGCTGACCAGCGCCATGGTGTGGCGCTGGATCTCACGGGTGTCGGAGCTGTTCATCGAAGAGGCGTCCAGCACCCCGAGCAACGCACCGTGCGCATCCACTACGGGCGCGCTGGAGCAGGAAAGACGCACGTTGTAATCGCGGAAATGCTCTCCGCGATGCACGGTGGTGGGGATGCCTTCCGCGAGACAGGTACCGACGCCGTTGGTACCTTCATGGCGCTCATCCCACAGTGCTCCAATCCAGAATCCGGACTGGCGGAATTCACGTTTCAAAGTCGGGTCGGCGATGGCGTCGAGGATCGCCCCGTTCGCATCGGACAAGACCACCGCATAGCCAGTGCCCGCGATGAGCTCGTAGAGGTTTTCCATCTCGCAGTGCGCGACGGTAAATACAGCACCGAGGCGTTGCTGGCTTTCGCGCAACTGACTGGCCGACAACACAGCGATATCATGCCGGCTGTGCGGGCGAATGCCGAATTCCTTCACGCACCGATTCCACGACCGACCGATTTCGGGCGTGACGCCCGCGGCATCGGGGCCGGAGCGCACCGCGCGCATGACCCGCGATGCATGCGAAATATCGAATGAGGTTTCCGACATGACGGCCCTCCGAATCCGCCAGCTGGCGTGGTCCGCCTCGCTGTCCTGCGAGAGTGCGCTTGTTTATGCCTCGATGCAAATGTACGGCCTGCATCCAGCATGTCGAGCGCAGACATCCGTTAGGCAGATGCCGTGAGGTGGTGAGCCGGGAGCGCACGCGAGCACTTCCCGGACCGCAGAAACGAAAGTTTCGGCAATCCAGTTACTGCCCGGAAACAGCAACGTGCGCAACAATGACCTGCACGCACGTGCGTGGGCAGAACGCCGTTGCATCGTTCCATGCGTCGGGGCCACCGATCGTCATTGCGCCCGTTCGAGTCAGCCCACCGCGAGCTTGAGCCCGTCGAGACTCCTGGGTCCAGATGAGCCAAGGCCCGTTATGCGCAACGTGACCGAGCCGGTGGCCGGCTCGTGTCTGCCGAAGGCGGGCGGGGCGACGGCCGATCGGAGAAATCATCGTGGATGGAGCAGGGTGGTTTTCGCCCAGGAAGAGCCTGCTCAGGCGGGTTCAGCAAGGCGTTGACGCCGCGGCTTTCTGCCATGCGTTGGATGACCATCGGATCCATCCAGCGCATGGCAACCGGACATCATCATCAGCCACCGCATCTTCCAGCAGGCGCGCATCTTGAGTCGGGCGGGCGATTCCGTGCCGGTGGTGATTCCACCTGGCCATATCGATCGTGTTCGCTCGGTGCGATCGGCTGAACTGGTCCCGCTCACGTCAGGTCGGCAAGCATGGACCGGTGCGCTGTTTCGGTCGTTACATGCTGCCCGATTCAGAGTAGCGGCAACTGACGCCGGCTGATTTCCTGCGCCGTCCATTCGTGCATGCGGATATCGTGAGCGAGCGTGTGTTGCGCGACCTGACCATTTACCGGGAAGATCGCACCGGCCTTTGATCAAGTCCGCTTGCCACTGGCGGATGCTGGCCAGGGTCAGGCGCTGGCCGTTCGGCAGTAGCCGGGCGTCGCCGTCCAGGCGCCAGCTCGTTTCGCTCCAAAATCCCCGCATTGTTTTTGTCCTTGGATGTTCATCGCAGCTCCCGGAAGCCCTCGGGGGAGATCAGCCATAGCCGCCGCCGCGCCTTTCGCAACTTCGCATAATGTATATTATGTCAAATTATAAGAAGGGCATAGCGGGTA
>Ga0208357_1000133_pt1 | contig 57621 bp, 54 predicted proteins | sample NGESurdeep092012_6_FD_184487 | JGI IMG/M metagenome (GOLD analysis project Ga0208357, IMG submission 184487) | Arctic peat soil microbial communities from Barrow, Alaska - NGEE Surface sample F52-2 deep-092012 (SPAdes) | ecosystem: Environmental > Terrestrial > Soil > Wetlands > Peat ...
TTGGGGACTGACAGGACGATGGTTAAAAACTAGTTCGACGAGTGAACGCCAGCTCCTACAAGGTGGCGGCCATGTTCGGCTGCGAGCTTCTCGGCGTCACTGCGCATCTGCTGAGCGAGGTCCTTGAATTCATCGAGTGCGGGGTTTACCCCAACGAGGGTGAATTCATTTTCCACAATGCGTAGATCAAGGCCCCAGACGTCCTCAAGGATTCGACGTATCCAACCAGTCGAGTGGTCCCAGCCCTCACGAGGCGTTCCCGCACCGTAGGCACCACCACGAACGACCACGAGCACCGCGGGCTTGCCTTTGAGGGGCTGCGCACCAGCACCGAGGCGAGAATCAGTGATGACGACGTCAACCCACGTCTTGAAGTGCTCAGAGACTCCGAAGTTGTAGAGCGGCACGGCAAACAGAAGTGCTTCGGCGTCCAGAAGTTCATCAGCCAGCGTCGCGGCCACGGCCACGGCCTGGCGCTGTTCTTCGGTGCGAGCATCGTCAGGGGTCCTGCTCCCGAAGGCGGCCTGCGCCCAGAGTGTGGAAGGGAGTGGATCGATACCAATGGAACGTCGGGTCACCTCGGCGTTTGGCTCAGCTTCACGCCAGGATTTCTCCACAATGTCGGCAATTGCCCGGCTACGAGAGCCTTCTTGTTGGATACTTGCGTCGAGTCGAAACAGGGACATTGGAACTCCTTTGTAGGGGAGAACCCACTCTACGGGGTACTTCTAAAAACGAAGCGACTTTTTTTCTAGTAGTACCAGTAGTCTTACTTACGTGAAGCGCAGCGTCTCCGACACGGCCTCAAAGCCAGGAATGACTGACGGAGCTTGCACGGGCGCCAACATTTCGTCGTGTGACGAGGCGCTCGTTCGAGCTTTTGAGATTCTAGGAAAACGCTGGCTCGGCGTGATACTAGGGAACCTAACCGGTGGCCCCCTGGGGTTCGCCGAACTTGGACGTCGCGTCGAAGGCATCGGCGATTCGGTACTTGCTGAACGCCTGAGCGATCTTCAAAGTACGGGCTTGATAGTCCGAGAAGTCCAAAGTGGCCCCCCGGTGTCAGTAATGTACCGACTCACGTCGGCGGGCACCGCGCTCATCCCCGCGCTGCACGAGTTGAGCGTGTGGGCTGCGCAGAATCTTTCTTGCCCGACGACCAACACTGTCAGTTCGAAAATAACGACCTAACCTCATCATTCACTCAACGTCGAGCGTTTCGGTGTCGTGAAAAGATAGTCTCGTGGCCGCGACCTACCCAATTCCCACGCTGAACGGAAAGTACGTTCGTCTCGCGCCGATGTCGTTGAACCACGTCGACGCTCTTGTCGAAGCCGCGAACGAAGATCGATCAACGTATGGCTACACCAAGGTTCCTTCGTCACGTGAAGAGATGGCCGCCTATGCGCTTGATCTTCTCTCCCAACATGAAAGCGATCTCACGGTGCCTTTCGTTCAAATCGACGTGTCGAGTGACACCGTTGTTGGCGTGACGCGCTATCTCAATTTTCGTTGCAAGGCCGACCGGTCGATTCCCTTTGGGGTCGAGATTGGGGGCACCTGGCTCGGTGCATCATCGCAAAGAACGCGCGTCAACTCCGAAGCAAAACTTCTTCTCCTTGACTACGCATTTTCGACGTGGCAGACAGTACGCGTTGACTTCAAAACGGACGCGCGAAATGAACGCTCGAGGGCGGCGATACTGCGCCTCGGGGCGACGGATGAAGGTGTGCTTCGACAGTTTCAGCCGTCGAAGGTCTCCGGCGAAGAGTCACTCTTTCGAGATTCCGCGTACTTTTCAATTCTTGACACCGAGTGGCCTGGCGTTCAGTCCGAGCTGAAGTCGCGCATAGGCGTACGTTAGAGATCCCTCATCAGGCGCTGATCGACACTACCGACGACTACCCGCGGACTCTTCGACGAGACGAATGAGCTGCTTCGCCGCTGGTGAGAGTGACGTACTTTTCGACCATACGAGTCGTATCGACCGTTTGAGAGAAAGACCGTCAACGTTCACGACGATGAGTCGCCCTTCGTGAACGTCGGTCTCCACCGCGAGACGGCTCAGCACTCCGGCTCCAACGCCCGAGACCACAGCGGCTTTGATCGCAGTGGTCGAACCCAGTTCAAGAAGCGGTATCACTGAGAGATTGAGCGCTCGCATCGCGACTTCAAAGACTTCACGGGTTCCGGATCCTGCTTCGCGCATCACGAGAGGAACGGTCGATACTTCCGCGGCCGTGAGAGGCTTCCTTCGCTTTGCCAGTGAACTTGAGGGAGCGACCACAACCACTAAGTCGTCAGACAACACCACTCGTGAGGCCAAGAGAGGGGGAGCACTATGACCCTCAACGAACCCGACGTCGGCGTCACCTCGGCGAAGGACGTCCGCCACGTGGACTGAATTTCCCATCTCGAGAGAGACCATGAGGGACGGATCGGAATTTCGAAGTCGCGCGAGCCAACCGGGGACGAGATACTCCGCGACCGTCAGGCTCGCAACAACATGTAAATGAGTTGTTCCTTCGGAGCGAAGTGCACGGGCGCCCAGCAAGAGGTCTCTCATGGGTGCAAGAACTTCTTCGCTCCACTGAACCACCGCGATACCGGCGGGGGTCAAGGTAGCTCGACCATGAGACCGGTCGAGAAGTTGAAGGTTCAGCGTCTGTTCGAGCGTGCGAAGACGCATGCTCGCCGCGGGCTGGCTGATGTTGTGCTGCAGCGCCGCTTGGCGAATTGAGCCAGTTTCGGCGACGCTGTGGAGAAGATCGAGCGAGCGAAGATCAGGAACCGGCTCCGTGAGAGGCATAAGGAAAGGTTATACCTGCTTGCTTATTTCCGGTCTTCTCCAATCGCGCCGTAACGCGGAAAATGGAACACGTGGGAGCAACTGTCCTGCGAAATGTTCGTCGTAGAGGAGTGTTGTGAAATTAGAGAAAACTGCCGTCAATGTACTGGCGTCGCACGAATCAGGGACCCCAGCTGAGAAGTACCTCGGGCCAAACTTGTTCGCGTCAGTCATGGGTACGGGCATCGTGGCGAACGCAGGCGCCCTTCTCCCCTTTGACGTTCCTGGTCTAAAAGTCTTCTGCGTGGCCGTGTGGCTCTTGGCGGCGGGAATGCTCGCGAGTCTTCTCGTAGCGACAGCCCAGCACTGGCTGCGCTCTCCGAAGATCGCGCGCAGTTACGGCCACGACGTTCAGATGTCTCACTTTTACGGGGCGCCGCCCATGGCCTTGATGACCGTCGGTGCTGGCGCGTTACTCGCCGCGCACTCACTCCTTGGACTTCGCGTGGCCGTCGATCTTGATTGGGTGTTGTGGACCCTCGGCACGATTACGGGTCTGATATCAGCGACGCTCATTCCCTATCGACTCTTTACTGAAATCAACGTGCGACCCGACGCGGCCTTTGGAGGATGGCTGATGCCCGTGGTGCCGCCAATGGTTTCGGCGTCTACTGGCGCGCTCCTCATTCCTTACGTTTCGTCCGTGGACGGGCGCGCAACGCTGCTCTATGCCTGTTACGCGATGTTTGGGATTAGTTTCTTCGCTTCGGTCATCATCATCACGTTTATTTGGTCACGTCTCGCGTACTTTGGTTCGTCACACAGTGCTCGAGTGCCAACCCTTTGGATCGTTCTTGGTCCTTTGGGACAGTCAATTACGGCCGTTGGCGTACTCGGGTCACAAGCGCATCTGGCCGTTGCCGCACCGCTTGCGAGCGCCATGGGCTTCTTCGCGATTCTCTTCGGTGTGCCGGTGTGGGGTTTTGCCATGTTGTGGGCAGCGCTCGCGCTCGCGCTCACCGTTCGAACACTGCGATCGAAAATGCCGTTTGCTCTGACGTGGTGGAGTTTCACGTTCCCCGTCGGTGTGACGGTGACGGGAACCATTCGACTCGCGGTCCAGACAGGGCTGCCCGTCTTTCGCTGGGCGAGCGCTGCTGGTTACGTTGCGCTACTGGGCGCGTGGCTCGTTGTCTTTATCAAGTCCTCGAACGCGGCGCGTCGCGGATCGCTACTTCGCCCACCCGCGCCAGGTTCGACCACACCAGCCGCTAGTAAGGGTCGACTTGCTCTTCGTTGATGCGATGAGCGAGGTAGCGCTTGGGTCGTAGCGGCACGAAGTAACTACGTTGCGTTGATGATGACTTCTTTGAGACGCGTGAACTCCTCGATGCCGGCCATGCCGTCTTCTTTTCCGTATCCGGACGTTCGAAAGCCGCCGACCGGCATTTCTGGAGCGAGTATTAAATGGTCATTCCTCCACACTGTGCCGAAGTGCGGGTCGTTCGCCATGCGCGTCTACTTCAAAACGGACGCACGAAATGAACGCTTGAGGTCGGCGATAGAACGTCTGGGTCAGCTTTTGAAGGTGTGCTTCGCCAGTCCCAGCCGTCGCTAGTTTTGGCGAAGAGTCGCTCTTTCGAGACTCGGCATACGTTTCAATTCTCGACACCGAGTGGCCCTCGGTCGAATCAATTTTAAGGACGAGCATTAGTTAATTCCAAGGCGATGACGGGTCGCGACGAAGAAAATTGGAGACTGCACTATTCGATTCCGTTTGAAAAGGCGCCATTCTCTGTCAAGGTGACTCAGGCGGCGAAAGGTTAGAAACGAATGAGCGACGCTTTCGAGTACTCGCATCGGCCCAATAATCTTCTTGTCTAACTTGATTAGGGTGACCACTTAAAACGTGTAACTTATAATCTTAGGATTACAAGTTAACGGGGGGATTATGAGTCAACTGGGCAACGAGTCAGCGAAGTTACAAAAAAAAGCTGGGGGAAGCGCTTTCTCGATTGAACAGCATGGGATTGATTTCATTCCACCCGCGGAACGCAAACTCAGGCCCCGCGATCTCTTTTGGATCTGGTTCGGTGCGAACGTTATTTACGTCTACATAATCGACGGCGCTCTCATTGTTGGTTTTGGGTTGAGTTTCTGGCCAGCGATGGCCGTCGTGCTTTTGGGTAACTCGTTTTACGCTCTTCTTGGTTTGACCTCGATGGCGGGTCCTCGCGCAGGCACCGCGATGCTGGTCATCTCACGCGCTGCGTTTGGGATTGTTGGCAATACGATGGCCGCATTCTTGAGTTGGTTAACGGCTGTCGGGTGGGAGGCAGTGAACATCGTCATTGGCACCCTTTCGCTCGTTGAACTTTTGCAACTTTCGGGTTTACGCGGAGGCAATGTCTTGAAGATAGCTTGTCTTGCGGTCATCATCTTTTTGACCTTTAGCGTCACGATCTTTGGACACGCGATGATTACACTCATGAATCGAATTCTTTCGTATGTGTTGGGAATTGGAACGCTTGTTCTTGGTATTTATGTAATTCCCAAAATCAATATTGACTTCCATCCGCAACACATGTCGGGCGTCTCTGGCGCCGGTGCGTTTCTCATTGCTCTTCTGGTAATGACTGCCGCGCCCGTCTCGTGGCTCAACTGCGGATCCGACTATTCGCGCTATCTGCCTGAGAACACGTTGGGATCCAAGGTTGCTCTTTGGACCATGTTGGGTGGTTTCATACCAAGCGTCCTTATAACCTTTGTTGGTGTTGCGGCCGCAACGGCGACAAACATGAGTAATCCCATTGGCGGGCTTAAGCATCTCCTCCCTTCGTGGTTTTTCGCATGCTACCTAGCGGTCATTGTGGGCGGAACGGTAACCAATAACTTTTTGAATACGTACTCCTCGTCGATGAGTTTGTTGACGTTGGGTTTACGGATGAAGCGGTACAAAGCGGTATTCATTGACGCCACGCTCGGCACTCTCTTATCGGTGTACGCGCTATTTGTCAGCGACTTCACGAATTCATTCATTAACTTCTTGTCGCTCACGATTCTCTGGCTCATGCCGTGGTGCGGGGTATATTTGGCCGACTCATTGTTGCGCAAAGGTAAGTATGTAGCGATTGATCTTCACGCTCGTAAGGGTCAGTATTGGTATAAGAACGGATGGAACGTCGCTGGAGTCATCTGGTTTGTTATTGGCGCATTCGTTGCCTCGCTATTTTCGAGCAATACCGTTTGGCAAGGTCCCTTGGTGCGGTATATCGGAGGAGGCGATCTCTCGATCTTTGTTGGATTCGTCGTTGCCTTCGCTGGGTACTACGTGACCAAGCGAGGACGTATGTCAACTACTTCGCAGAACGGTGATGATGGATTGTTGAGAAATGGTGCCACGACCAAGATCGCCACCAACGATGGTGCGATCTGAATATCACGAAGTCGATGGCGAGGGGATTGAAATGAACACATCAGTTGAGGGCGACAATCACGCGGATACAGATTGGGCTGGTACGCATCCGCGAACAGAGTGGTTCCACGTTCGCGAATTAGATCAAGGTGTACACGTTATTTCAGAGCCGGGTCACGTCAATTCCTACCTCATTCAAGGAACTGACGTCGCGGTTCTTCTCGACACGGGTCTCGGTGTTGCGAATATTCGAAACGTCGCAGAAGGCTTGGCTGGTCAGCCTCTGCAGGTCATCAACACTCATTACCACTTTGATCATTCGGGCGGTAACCGACTCTTTGATGACATTGCAATACACGAAGCAGGTAAGGATCTATTGCAACGGCCAGCGCCAGAGGGATTGGCCGCTGGCTATATGAGTTACGTGGAACGACTTCTCGCAGCGTGGGAGGGTTTTAAGAGTGCCGATGATGTGTACTTTCATCTCTTGACGTCAGAACGGCTCCTTCGGCCCTTGCCAAAAGGCTTTCGGCCCGACGACTATTCAATCGTGCCATCGATACCGACACGCACGCTCGTAGACAACGAAGTTCTAGATTTAGGCGGACGAGTACTTAGGGTGCTACACACCCCGGGACACTCTCCCGACAGCATCTGTCTCATCGATGAGAAGAACGGACTCCTCTTTGGGGGCGACACCATCAATACGGGACCTATCTACGCCCAGTTGGACGACTCGGACGTAGAAGCGTTTGCCAGGTCGACGGCGCGGTTAAGCGAGATTTCTGACGCGGTGCGTCGGGTGTTTGTCTGTCACTTCATGCGCTTGGAGAACCATTCATCGATTCTGCGTGAAGTCGCCGAGGGCTTTGAGATGATCCTTAATGGAGAAGCACAATACAGGAATAACGTCGATTGTCTTAACTACAAAGTTCGAGAAGCATGCTTTGACAATTTTTCTGTATTCCTCGCTGGAGATTCGAACGCGCCGCGAGTTTGACGTGAATCCTTGTGAGAGGGTGTTGGAACTATGAGGAAAAGGGGCGTTTCAGACAACAGAGAGATTTTGGAGCGCATGGGCGGAATTGACCGATCGAGCCCCGTGCCCCTTTACTACCAACTTCAAGAAGCCCTCAAACAGGAGATTGATACTGGATCTTGGCTGCCTGGAGATCTCTTGCCTTCAGAGGCCGAACTCGCCGAGGGCTTTGGTATAAGTCGCACCGTAATTCGCCAAGCGCTCAACGTCTTGGAAGCTGACGCTCAGGTGCGACGAGTCCGAGGAAAAGGCTCCTTCGTTGCCGAACCAAAACTGCGTTATGAGAGTGCAGGCGCGAGGGGACAAGTGCGCGTAGTCCCCCTAGAACAAGCGGCAACAGTTTCTCGGGTTGTTGAGGTACGTCTAATCAAGGTTGGCGACAGCCTTGGAGAACTTTTGACTTTGCAACCTGGAGTAGAAGTTCTTGAGATGACTGTTGTGCAATCAATTCAGGATGTCACGGTTTCTCTCAATCGGTTGTACATGCGAATTGACGCATCAGCCTCGCTTTCTTCGTTCATAGCATCGGGTGGACTCCCGGAGTTGCGGGTCGATGACACCGAAATTTTGTTACAGCTCGCCTCACGCTACGACGTGGGCATAACCCGGTCAGAGGTCACAGTTGAGGCGACGCTCGCTAATAAATTCGAAGCGGACCTACTCAACGTCAAAGTTCGAACCCCGATGTTCCTACTAAGCAGCCAGGTGATAGGAGATCACGACGAGACTCTTGGCTTTATGAGATCGGTTGTTCGCTGCGACTATTTCCGCTTCTCCGTAAAAATCGATCACGTCGTAGACGTCAGTATGTTGTGATAGAGCAACAACAATGTACCGGCCAAAATTGACATCTGACGCCCAACCGTGAAGTTCGAGCATTGATGAGAATCGGTGAGACAGAGTCACTTTGAGTTGATGATGACTTCCTTCAGACGCGTGAATTCCTCGATGCCGGCCATGCCGCCTTCTTTTCCGTATCCGGATGCTCGAAAGCCGCCGACTGGCATTTCTGGAGCCAGTATCAGATGGTCATTGATCCACACGGTGCCGAAGTGCAGAGCGTTTGCCATGCGCGTCGCTCGCCCCACGTCGCGCGTCCACACGGACCCAGCGAGACCGTACTCAACGTCGTTCGCCATGGTCAATGCCTCGTCCTCGCCGTTGAATCGTTGCACCGTCACGACGGGGCCAAAGCACTCTTGTTGAATCAGCTCGTCGTGCTGGCTCAGACCGGTAACGATTGTCGGATCGAAGTAGAACCCGGGCCGATCGGGTGCCGATCCTCCTAGAACTATCGTGCCCATCGATCGAGCCTTTTCAACGAGTGCACTCACTCGGTCACGCTGGACTTGAGAGATGAGTGGGCCGAGCGTGGTCGAAGGATCAGCGGCGTCACCCTGGGTCACTTTCTGGAACTCAGAGACGAGACCTTCGACAAATTCGTCAAAGCGGGAGTCCTCAACCATGATCCTCGTGGCGGCAGTGCAGTCTTGACCGGCGTTATAGAGCGCGCCGCCGGCGATGATGGGCAGCGCTTGTTCGAGGTTGGCGTCGTCAAAGACGACCACGGGAGCGTTCCCGCCAAGTTCGAGAATGACGGGTTTAGGTGTTTGGGAAGCGAGTTCGGCGATCCTCCGACCCGCTCGGGTAGAACCGGTAAAGGTCGCGAGTGCTACGAGAGGGTGTTCTACGAGTGCTTCTCCTGCTACGGGGCCGTAGCCGTGGACCACGTTGAGCACACCTGGCGGCAGAATCTCGGCCGCCAACTCGGCGAAGGCCGCTGTCGTGAGGGGAGTGTTCTCAGAGGGCTTGACGACGATCGTGTTGCCGGCCGCGAGGGCCGGTCCGATCTTCCAGATCGCTTGCCAGAGGGGGTAGTTCCAAGGGGTGATCGCTGCCACGACGCCCAGGGGCTCGCGGCGAAGATAGAAGGAGTGGCCGGGTACGTAGTCACCGCCGGCCTGACCAGTACTCATTCGCGCGGCGCTTGCGAAGTGGCGAAACGCGTCCAGGATTGCTGGAAACTCAACGTCGTGCGCCGCGCTGCGAGGTTTGCCCGCGTCACGAACTTCGAGATCGGCGAAGCGCGAGAGCTCACGCTCAAAGAGATCGGCCACGCGGCGTAACTGCTCGGCGCGTTCTGCCGGAGTGAAACTGGACCACTGGGGGAACGCCCGAGACGCCGAGGTGACCGCGTTGTCGACGTCGCTCGCACTCGACGCGCCAAGGGAGGCGATCTGTTCGCCCGTCGAAGGATTGACGACCGCGATGGTGTCACTCGATGACGCCGCGACGCAGCGACCGTCGATGAAGTTCCCAATATCGACGCTTGGCGTAGAACTCACAATGATCCCTTTTCGTGCTTACCGGACACAGCCAACGTATCGGCTTTTGCGCGCGCCGCCCAAAAAACCGCCCCGCGTAGCCGTCGTTACATCAATCACGCAAGGCAGCGCACCCGTCAGCAATTTCTCGTAGAGAAGGCTGTGTTACTCGACGGGAATCTCCTTGTTGATGAGACCGAGGTCAATCCCTTGGCTCTTGCGCACGAGACGCGCAACGACGTAGAGAACAATCGCGAGCACGTAGAGGAGCGCCATAAAGACAAGCGAGCCGCGGTTGTTCACGCCGTACGCACTGTTAGAAAGCCACTCGATGAGGTTGTAAATGATGAGACCCATGGTCAAGAGTCCGGCGACTGGAACGATCGGTATGCCGAAGATCTTAAATTTGCTCGCCGCGGACGAAGCCCAGAGTTCGGGCTTGCGCCACGGCAAAATAACCACGGCGAAGGCGCTCACAAGATACGTCACCGCTATGACGAGCGTCGCGTCGAGTGTGTACGTCGCAAAGTTCACCCAATACGAATAGACGGCGCTGAGGGCGACCGCCGGTAGCAACATTAAGAACAGCGAAGCCATCGGCACCTTGCGCTTTTCTGACACTGACGCCGCGGCGTCGGGTAGTACGCGGTCGAAGGCGGCGGCGAAGATGACGCGCGTGGACGACAAGAAGAGTGTCCCCACCCAGCCGAAGAACCACAGACTCATCACCAGTAGCAAGATGACTTGGAAGGCCGCGTTGTGCACTAGCCAGCCGGCCATCATCATCGGGTAGGGCCAGATTGGGATTGAAGCCTTGCCGGCCCAGAACACAGCGTTCGCGTTGTTGTAGAAGGACCAACCGAAGGTCTTCAGCATCAAGAGTAAGAAGACAACCGATAGTCCAACCGTGAGCCAGAGTCCAGTGAACATGCCGGCGAAGACGCGCTTGAAGTCGTTGGCGCCTCGCACTTCGCCATAGAGCGTCGAACCCCAATTGGGCCACAGCAAATAGAACATCAACATCGGCACGAGCAGCATGCTCGCGCCGAACGCGTTCAGCCCGAATGCGGGCGCGGCGTAACTGATGCTCGCCGCGGCCTTTTGGGTGGAGCCGTACGCGTTGTTGATGCCAAAGATCTTGTGGGCTTCCAAGTTGAGCGAACTCACGAAACTGCCGTGTGAGTGGGTGAGTAACAAGATCACGATGACGACGAAGCCGACCATGCCACCAGCGAAACACCACTTCTGCATTTTTGCGTAACTACTCATGCCGAGCGAAACAAAACATCCGGCGAGCGCGATGGTTATTAAGCAAATTGTCATCGTGCCGTTATGCGAGCCGAAATACGACGCGAGGCCTTTGGCGCCGATGGTGTAAAGAACTGGCTGGAAAAGTTCGACGTTCAGGACGGTTCCGTAGATCGGCGCCCAGAGCCACAAGATGAACCACCATCCGGTTGTGGCGAAGACGAATCCGACCGGTCCGCCGAGAATTCGACTTTGCCAGACGTAGTCCCCACCGGCTCGTGGAATCGTGACAATGAGTCCCGTGTAGGCAATGACGAGGAAGGAGACCCACACCCCAGAGATAAGGACCGCCGTGAGTAGTTGACCCTTTGGGATAAATGAGTTGAACGAGAACTCATAGATGCCGAGCGTGATGATGTTGGTCGAAAGACAGGCGTAGATAATGGCGTCTCGAACTGACCATCCACGCACCAGCCCGGTGGCTTTGCGCAAAAACAGCGTTGGCGCTTCGCCCCCCGCACCTTCTGAATCTTCCTTAATTGCCATTTCCCTCCCAGGATTGTTTGATCTACCCATTCACGAGGATGTACCTCGTCACCTTCTTTTTCTTTTCATTGAGATCAATAACGGCGCCCTGCAAGACGCCGTCGGTGTAGACGCTGCCGGGATTAAGCGCCAACGTCCGGCCCATCTTCTTGATGCCGCGACTTTCGTGAATGTGGCCGTGCACCGAGAGCATCGGTTGGTGCTTCGTTATTGCGTCCGCGACTGCCTTTGATCCCACCGGTTCCATAACGGCACCACCGTGCTTGGGACGAAGGGTCTCATCAAGCGCGGGCGCCTCGTCGAGACCGGAGTTGTAAGGAGGGGCGTGAAAGTTGAAGATCGCCCTACCCATGTCCGGGATCTGATTGGTCAAAGATTCGATTCTTTTCGCGAGGTCGGGCTCGGACTCTTCGCGGAACGTGTCCCACGGCGTTGGATTCGTGTACCCCATGGACGCTAAATAGAAGCCGTCGAGCTCGACGACTTTGCCCTCAGTAAAATTGACGTGCGGCGCGGCCTCGATCACGTTATCGATATCGAACGTGTCGTCGTTGCCGCCGTTCAAGTAGCAGGGGATCTTGCCCGCGTCGAGTTTCGAGTCGGCCATGTCGAGCCATCGATCGAGGGTGTGAATCATCTCGCTCGTAAAGCGACGATCGATTGAGCCGTCCTCTTCGTTCAATGTAGAGAGTTCATCAGGCGAGATCCTCGTCGGGTAGAAACCGCGGTTGCGAATCTGGGACTCGATGGCGCGAACTTCTTCTTCGGTCTCGAGATGGAGCGCCTCGCCCGCAAACGTTACGTCGAACGAGCCAGAACGCACGACGATAGGCACCATGACTTTGCCCGTGAGGTCGCCGCCGAGGATTACCAAATCGGCTTTATAGAAGGCTGCGGAGTTCAGAAACTTTTTCCAACACACCTCGGAGCCGTGAATGTCCGTCGCAAAGAAGACCCGCATGTGGCGCACCTTCCCCCCGGAATACTTGAAGCGCTGGCAATGCTTATCACAGGCATTGATGCTCGTCAAACACTTTTGCTAGTGAGTGACCTCTTCGGGCAACTCGTACCAGCGCATTCGATCTCCGACTTTTGCACGCATCTTCCATTGCATCGACTTTGGCGTCGCGTGCGCGAGTTCGCTGAGCTCGGCGGCGTTCGCCAACGCGTTGTACGGCGTTGGTGTGGGCACGAGTTGGGGGTGTTCGCTGACAAGACCTGGCAACTTGTTCAAATTGTCAGTGACAGTGCGCCACCAACCCCAATCACTACCGATTACTTTGCAAAAACGCGTCGCGTCGATGCCTGGAACCGATTCGTGTTCCGCATTGTGGATCGGATACGCCGAGAGTAGATGCACGATGTCGCGCGCGTCCTTCTCGTTGATCTCAATAATCTGCAATTTCGTTAGCAGTAGATCGGCCACGTCGAGTGTGATGGGCAGGGAGTTGAACCGGGGACGGAAGTCGAGCACGTGACACATGGTCAGTTGGTCCACCATTACGTCTATAGGCCGACCAGAAGGTGCGTTGAAGTACATCTGTCGATCACCGTTGAGGGAATTGAACCGCCGGTCCGGCTGGCAACCGGCCGATTCGAGGTAGGCCACGACTGCCTTTCGCCCTTTCGAGAGACAGCCAAAATCGATGTCCTGATCTCGTCGCAGTCGCGGCGGAAAGTCGGGACAAAGTACGCGCACGGCCAAGCCGCCAAGGAGTCGCAGTTGAATCCCAGCATTTGACGCGCCCTCGGCGAGTTGGCGCGCTTCGGTGAGGGGATCGTGAATAGTTCCGACGATGTCAGTCTCGTTTTCGTCCACGCGAGAACGCCCCCTCCGTCGTGCTGTTGTCAATCTATCGCCGGGGCACCGTCCGCAACGGAGCACGCGGTCGAAAGAGTTGAGAGCGAAGCCGACCGGTCGCTGTTGGTGCTGCTTTAACTGTGTTGAGTGGTGCTCTGCTTGACGTGGTCGTGCGCACCGTTCTCGAGAAGCAGCGACTGGCGCCACGTTTCGGTCTCTTGAACCTGATTAAAGGTGAAGACGTGCACGCCCGCAACCCTCGAAGCGGGATCGGCCAAAGTGGTTCCAATTCGTTGGAGTAGGCGAGACGGATCGTAACCACCTGGCGTTCCCATCCGAAGCAACCAGTTGCCGTGCTTGGAGAGCACACGCACCGACTCGCCAACGCCAATCTTGGTCGCCATGCGCAGAAGCTTTGCTTGCTCCACTGGTCCGGCGAGGCCGAGGTAGAGGGGCAGTTCCACGCCGCGCGCACGCAGTCGTTCGAGCCAGTGACGCACCGTTGGCGCGTTAAAGCAGAGATTGCTGACGATGTACGTGGCGTAGTGGCGTTTGTCCCACATGGCCTGAACCGTGACGTCGTCGGGGATGCTTGGATGGCTCTCGGGATAGCCGGTGATTCCGATGTGGGGGAAGGGGTGGCCGAGTGATTCCAGGTCAAGGAGGAGCGACAGCGCACTTTCGTAGCGCCCCTTCGCTGGATCGGCGTCACCAGCCGGCACGAACACGTCGTCGACCCCGCAGGCGACCAGACGTGCGACAAGGGTCTCGAGATGTGACTTATCGAGGACGAGTCGGGCCGATAGATGGGGCACGACTCGGTAGCCTTCGCCGCGAAGTCGCTCGGTGATGTCAAGTGACGCGTCGAGTCCTTTGGTTGGTGAGGCGGTCACCGTGATGGTGACGTCGCGTGGGACTGCGGCGATAACTTTCTCGGCAATCGAGGCGTTCGGAATGATTTCGTAGCGAGGGCGTTCGAGCGAACCCATTGCCGAGCGAAGTCCGCTACGCACCCCGATTCCTCTCAGTTTCTAAATGCGTTGCGTACGCCGACGTATCAGAAGCGTTCACCATGGCCTCGAGTTCCAGCTCGAGCGCAACAGTGCCGACGTCGATCACGACAAGGGGCAGACCGAACATGTTAGCGATACTTTGAACCTCGGCTTCGAGTTTCTCGTTACGTCGCTGGGCGAGCCAGACCACTCGTCGGTAGTGCGCGAAGTACTCTCCCCATAGTTCAGGGTGGCGATCGAGGCCGAGCTCGCTGATAACCGTGCGTCGAAAACTCTGGACGAGAAAGTCAGTCAACAAGTAGGTGCCGGGTTCGTCCTCGAACAGGTGCTGAATCTCATCCGGCCCGGCGAACACGTCGTAACAGTGCTGTCCGTGAAGTCGGCTCACGCCCAGACGCTCGCACACCTCGTCAAGAGCACCGTACGTCCCGCAGTCGGCGTAGGCAATGCCCACGCTTTGGCCGCGCTGTTGAAGTTTCTGTGCGAGTTGTTCGACCTGTGGTGCGATTAACTTCGGTCGGTTGTGGAGCAGGGCCGCGATGAGATGAATCTCTACATCCCATCCACGACGCTCGACGATTTCGTGAATCGAAGGTCCAAGCGCCCCGCACGCGACGATCGCCGTCGGCGCGAAGGGTGCCGGGTTAAAGCGGGAACGCGAGTTGATCGACAAATTGATCATTGAAATCGCGTCGGTCCGAAAGCTCGACATATTCCACCTCCTCGAGTAACGCCATGGCTCCCGTGCGCTCTCTCAGACTGAGCAGCGCCATTTTTGCTCCTTCGCCCGCGACGTTGCCGGCGCTCACGATGCGAAGTAGCGGCAACTTAGGCACGAGACCAAGTCGAATCGCGCTCGCGGGCGAGAGGTAACTTCCAAAGGATCCAGCGAGCAGGACCTGCTGGAGATCCTCCGGTTTGACGCCAGCGTCTTCGAGCAGGATTTGCCACCCGGTGGCGATTGCCGCCTTTGCAAATTGCAGTTCACGAACGTCGCGCTGTGACAAGAAGATTGATTTTTCAACGTCGCCTACGTCGCCGAGCCAGTGAAGGACGAAAACACGTAGGTCGCCTAGTTGCGTGAGTCGATCCGCGACGCCCGGCGCGAGCGTTGCCGCTTCGTTGTCGGTAACGAAACGCCCCGAGGTGTCGATGAGTTTGAGTTGCACGAGTTCAGCCACCACGTCCACGAGACCCGATCCACAGAGCCCCAGTGGCTCGACGTCGCCGATGACACCAAGCTCGACACCGTCGGCGCTTATCTTGACAACTTCGATGGCGCCGGGGGCGGCGCGCATGCCACAACGGATCGCCGCGCCCTCGAACGCTGGTCCGGCAGGCGCCGCCGTCGCGAGCAAGCGATCACTATTTCCAAGTACGACTTCGCAGTTCGTCCCAATGTCTAAGAACAGTCGCATGCGTGAATCGCGGTCCATTCCTGACGCCAAAAGTCCCGCCATGATGTCGCCGCCGACGTACGCGCCCAGCGAAGGGAACATAACGGCACGCGCTCGTTCATGCACGTGCACGCCGACGTCACTCGCGAGTACTTCGGGAAACAGCTTCGTTGACATGATGAACGGTGCCACACCGAGCGACTCGGGATCGATGCCGAGCGCAATGTGCGTCATTGTCGCGTTACCCGCGATTGCGACCTCGTAGACCTCTGAGGGGTCGACGCCGCCCTCAACGCATACCGCCTGCGCTAATTCGTCGAGCGACTCGTGCGCGAGGCGCGTTAACTGTTTCAACGCTTTGGGATCCATCATGATCGCACTGATGCGGGTGATGACATCGGCACCGAAGGGCTGTTGCTTGTTCAGCATGGACTGGACCGCCAGAGGAGCTCCCGTCGAGAGGTCGAGCAGTGTCGCCACGACGGTCGTTGTTCCAAGGTCGAAGGCAATGGCGAACGACCGCTCCGTCGTATCACCAGGCTCGACCCCGATCAACACGTCGTCGACAACGACGGCCGTCACCTTGTAGTCATTCGCGCGAAGTACGTGGCCGAGCGTTCGCAGCACCGAAAGCTCCGGACGTAGTTCGAGGTCGTCGATGCTGGCGAAAAGTCGCTCAAGGTCGGTCGTTTGGTCAGCGAGATTCGGCTCGGAGAGTTCGACGTAGCGCTTCTGAACGGCGGGTCGCAGGATGACCTTGCGTCCAACCCCAACGGTGGCGGCCTTCGGTCGAGTGACGAGCGGCGGCACTTCGACGTGCAGGTCAGTGACAACTTCGACTCGACAGGCGAGGCGCCATCCCCCTTTCAGTTCGTCGACCGAGAACGCTCGGGTATCGAGCGACGTAATCGGCGCGGCGCCGTCGAGCACCTGCACTTTGCACTTACGACAGGTGCCGTGCCCTCCGCACGTGGAGTCAATCGCGACGCCGTTCCAACTCGCCGCGTCAAAGAGAAAGACGCCGGGGGGAACTCGAACCTTGCGACCGGAGGGTTCGAAGAGCAGATCGAACCGTCCGCGTCCGTCCGTCGTTACAACACCACCAATGCCCGACGATTCCTCGAGCACCGCGGCGCCGTCGCGGGCACCCTCGGGCGCCCGAAGTTCGCTCATGACTGGTTGGACGTTTGCTGGGCGCGGTGCGCCGAAATCCAGGCGCCGCCCCAAGGGTCGCGGTCGAGCAGCAAGTCACCCGCCTGGACTGAACGCACCAGTTGAGGGGAGCGCGCGTCCATGATGGCGCTCGTAAGGCCCTCTCGCATGGCGACGGGTAAGAAGACTGCTCCTAAGGTCGCGCGATCGGGCATGCCAAAGGAAACGTTGCTCGCACCGAGCGTCATGTTGAGACCCAACTCTTCATGAATGAGGGAAATGGTCTCCAAGGTCTTTACGACGAGCGACGTGTCGGCGCCAATGGGCATCGCCAAAGGATCGATGACGATGTCCTCGATCGCGATGCCGTATTCCTTGGTCGCCACTTCGACGATCTTGCGCGTGAGTTCCAAGCGACGCTCGGGCTCGTAGGGAATCTCGAACTCATCGTTCGGTAGTGCGATGATCGCCGCTCCGTAGCGTTTCACGAGGGGCAAGATGGCCTCGAGGCGATCGTCTTCGGCGGTCACCGAGTTCACGAGTGCCTTGCCTTGGTAGGTGGACAGTCCCGCATCGAGTGCTTCGATGACTGATGAATCGATGCAGAGTGGAATGTCGGAGATGCTCTGGATCAACTTCACGGCCTGGATCATGAGATCGACTTCGTCCGCCAGTGGCACCCCCATATTGACGTCAAGCACCATCGCACCGCCGGCAATCTGTTGCGCGACGTCGATTGCGATGCGAGAGAGGTCGCCCGTGCGCAGTTGCTCTTGGAAGATCTTTCGACCAGTGGGGTTGATGCGTTCGCCGATTATGCAGAACGGCTGGTCGGGGCCGATGACCACTTCTTTGGTGAGTGACGAGAGAATCGTGTGCACGAGTTAGTCCCTAACTACGCGGTCGCCACGGCGCGCTTGCGCGCGAGTAGTTCCTTCGCAAGTTTGACCGCCGCCGAGGCGTCCGCGGCGTAGCCGTCAGCGCCGACAGCGTCCGCGTACTCCTGGGTCACGGGTGCGCCACCGACCATGACGATGACGTCATCACGTAGACCGGCCTTTTCGAGCACGTTCATGTTGGCCTTGAACATCGGCATCGTCGTCGTGAGGAATGCCGAGAATCCGACAATGTCGGGCTTGTGTTCGATGATGGCTTCAACGAACTTTTCGGGTGCGACCTGCACGCCGAGGTCAATGACGTGAAAGCCCGCCCCTTCGAGCATGATGTCGACAAGATTCTTGCCAATGTCGTGAACGTCACCCTTCACGGTGCCCATAACGAACGTGCCGACAGGTTCGATGCCTGTCTCAATCATCAGTGGTCGCAATACTTCAAGAGCGCCCGCCATGGCCCGACCCGCAATGAGCATCTCGGGTACGAAGAAATCCCCGCGCTCAAAGCGCGCGCCCACTTCTTCGAGCGAAGGGATAAGAGAGTCGAACAGCAAAATCTCAGGCGTGAGGCCCATGGCGAGTCCCGCGTTCGTCAGTTCGAGCACCACTGGGGCGTTACCCAGCAGCGTGGCCTCGTACATCTCCTTCAACAGATCTTCTTGATTCACGCTGCACCTTTTCTCTTCTGTCGGTAGCCGAGTGCGTTCGAAAGAGCGTCAGATTCCGCGACGCACTGTGCGCCCATTTCGTGGACGTTCGTCGCACCGAAGCGGGTCTTTGGTCCCGAGACCGAAAGAGCCGCGATGACCGCGCCGTCGTCGCGGCGAACGGGTGCAGCGACGGCAATGAGTCCGAGCTCGAGTTCTTCGGCCGCGACGGCGTACCCGCGTCGACGAATTCTCTCAAGCTCCTCCTTAAGCTCGCCGCGCGAGGTAATGGTGCGAGGCGTCAGGCTTTCGAGGCGACCCTCAGGAAGCTCGGCCGCACCGAACGCGAGGAGGGCTTTGCCGAGCGCGGTGCAGTGCAGCGGTTCAGATCGTCCCAGCCAGTTCGTTCCGCCCAACACGTACTGGCTGTCAACTTGGGCGATTTGGACGACCATGGAGTGGCGAAGCACTCCGAGATTGATTGTCTCTTTATTCATGTCGCTGAGTCGCTCAAGGTAAGGGAAGGCAACGCTCACGAGATCGGTCTCGGTATTGCCGCGCAGCGCGTACCGCACGAACGCGTCTCCGGGAAGAAAAGCGCCGTTGGCGTTTCGTCGCAGCAATCCATTGCGTTCAAGGGCGCTCAAAATCCGTGACGCGGTGCTTTTCGCGAGACCAGAGGACTCGGCCAGCTCACTGAAAGTCACGGGTCGAGTGGCGTCAACCACCTGACGCAACAGTTCAGCGGCGCGGTCGATGGCCTGCGATCCGGAAGGCTTGGTCAGGGCACTCGCTTGCACTGGTTCCATAGTACAGTACGGAGTTCTACAATGTGATTCGTGGACTAAGGGTGAGACACCAGCGGTTCTCACGTGGAATGAGGTGGGGATGTTCGTCAACAAGATGGCCCGATACGAGCTCCTTTCTCCTGACGCCATTGAGATTCTTGATCGCGGATGGCGGCGCATCGTCTCTGAGATTGGCGTCCAGTTCGCCAAACCTGAAGCGATAGAACTTTTTGCCAAAGCGGGTCAGCGGGTAGAAGGCGAAACGGTGTGGCTCGATCCAGAGTTCATCATGGAACAGATCGCCAAGGTGCCCAAAGAGTTCGACGTCCAGGCCCGCAATCCAAAGAACAACGTACATATCGGTGGCGACTCCATGGTCTTCAGTGGTGTCTACGGGCCACCATTCGTCAGAGAAGGCAACGTTCGCCGTGACGCGACGATGGAGGATTTCCGAAAGTTCTCAATGCTGGCCCAAAGTTTTCCCGAACTCGACTCCGCCGGTGGAGTGATCTGTGAACCCAATGACGCCCCGCTCGATTCGCGTCACCTCGACATGATCTTTGCGCTGCAAACGCTGACCGACAAGTTCTACATGGGCAACGTGGTTTCGGGCCCGAACGCGCTTGACACCATAAAGATGACGGAGATTCTTTTTGGCGGACGCGACACGATAGAGAAGACACCCGCCACCATCTCACTCATTAACTGCAACTCACCGTTGCGCTGGGACGACCGCATGCTCGACGCGCAGTTTGAGTACAACCGCGCCAACCAACCCGTCGTACTGACGCCGTTCCTGCTCATGGGTGCGATGTCGCCAGTGACCATTCCCGCCGCGCTCGTCCAACAGTTAGCCGAGGCGCTCTCGGGCATCGCGCTTGCGCAACTCATTCGTCCAGGTTGTCCGGTGATCTTCGGCTCATTTCTCTCGAACATCGACATGCAGTCCGGATCGCCGACGTTTGGGACGCCCGAGTCCGCGATTGGGCTGCTGTGCACCGGTCAACTTGCTCGGCACTTCGGGCTGCCCTTTCGCACCGGTGGCGGACTTACGTCAAGCCAGACGCCTGACGCGCAGGCTGCGTATGAAGCGCTCATGACGATGATGCCCACGTTTCTCACTGGCGCCAACATGGTGATGCACTCGGCCGGTTGGTTGGAGGGCGGACTGGTGAGTTGCTATGAGAAGTTCATCATCGACGTCGAACTACTTCGAATGCTGCGCGTCGAATTCACACCGCTCGAAATCGATGAAGCCGCGTTGGCGTTTGACGCGCATCTCGAAGTGGGCCACGGCGGACATTTTCTCGGTGCCGAACATACGATGACGCGTTTTCGCGACTGTTTCTATCGGCCAATGCTCTCCTCGTCGAAGAACTTCGAACGCTGGTCACGCGAGGGCGCGCTGGACGCCGCGTCCCGGGCGGGCGAGATCTACAAAAAGACGCTCGAGGAGTACGAAGCGCCTCCCCTCGATGACGCCATTCGCGCCGAACTCGAAGAGTACGTCCTTCGCCGTCGCGCTGAGTTGGGGGACTAGCGCGGTGGCGAACGTCGTCATGCCGATTCGCCGTTGTCGACCCACTGACCCGCGGCACTTCGCCTGACCGTCCTCGATGTCAGACCGGTTCCATGAGACAGACAATGTGTCGTCGAAGCTCCGTCGGCGACGGACCGTGCGTCTCGCTTCACGCAGTTTTCAATTGGCACCTGAGTGCCGTGGGAGATGAGAATGAGCACCATGAACGAATCCAACGCCAAAGCACGCGCGGTCATTATTGGCGCCGGCATCGTCGGCAACAGCCTCGCGTATCACCTGGCGCAACTGGGTTGGCGCAACCTCGTTCTCCTCGACAAAGGCCCCATGCCAAATCCTGGGGGATCGACTGGCCACGCCTCGAACTTCATCTTTCCCGTCGATTACTCAAAGATGATGACCGAGCTCACGACCGACAGCACCAAGCAGTACAAGGAACTCGGCGTCTTCATTGAAAGTGGCGGCATTGAAGTTGCGCGAACCGAGGCTCGGCGCCAAGAGTTGCGTCGGCGTATGTCGGCCGCGAAGGCCTGGGGGGTCCCCTGTGAGCTCCTTAGCCCTGAAGGCGTCGCGAAACTCGTGCCCTACCTTGACCCGTCGGTGATTCTCGAGGGGCTCTACTTTCCTACGGTGGGCGTCGTTGACTCACTTCGTGCGGGCACGCTGATGCGCGAACGCGCGCAAGAGATGGGGGCACTTGAGGTACGTGCGAACACCGAGATTCTCGGTATCGACCGTACGGACGACGGCCTCAGTGTTCGCGCTGTTCTCACGAGTGCGGGCGAGATCGAGACCGACGTCGTGGCGATTTGTTGTGGAGTATGGAGTCCTCGCATCGCCGAGATGGCCGGAGCGTCGATTCCCCTCACCCCCATCGTCCACCAGATGATCAGCGTCGGACCGATACCGCTCTTCGCCGACACCGTTGGCGAGATTTCGTACCCCATCGTGCGCGACATGGATACCAATATGTACGAACGTCAACACGGCGGCGACATGGAAGTCGGTTCATACGCGCACCGTCCCATCATCATTCATCCCGAAGAGATTCCCTCGATCGAGGAGTCAGCTCTGTCGCCAACCGAACTGCCCTTCACCCAAGACGACTTCGACCCTCAGCTCCAAGACGCTCTGGAACTCATGCCCGAACTCTTGGGCGACGAGAAAGTTGGCGTGCGGTACGCGATCAACGGTCTCATCTCGATGACGCCCGACGGACATCCGGCGCTCGGCGAGACGCCCGAAGTGAAGGGTCTCTGGTCAGTGGCGGCGAGTTGGATCAAAGAGGGTCCGGGCATTGCGCGCGCGGTTGCCGAATGGATGAACGGCCAGGCGCCCGACATCGATCTGCACGAAGCCGACATCGCGCGTTTTCACGAACACCAGCACACGAGAGCGCACATCACGGCGAGGGCGCGCGAGGGCTTTAACAAGATGTACGGCATCGTGCACCCTAGCGAGCAGTGGGAGTCGCTGCGGCCAACGCGACTTAGTCCCGCCTTCGAGCGAGAGCGAGAACTCGGTGCGTTCTTCTTTGACACGGTGGGCTGGGAACGCCCGTACTGGTATCAAAGCAACGAGGGTCTGCTCAAGAAGTACGCCGGACAACTGATGGAGCGCGACGCGGAGTGGGAGTCGCGGTGGTGGTCGCCGATCATCAACGCCGAACACCTCGCAATGCGCGACGCCTGCGGCCTCACCGACCTCTCGGCCTTTGTCGTTATGGACGTCACGGGCCCAGGCTCGCTTTCCGCTCTTCAGCAACTCGCTGTTGCCCAGTTGGACGTGGCGATTGGCAAAGTTGTGTATACATCGCTGCTCGACGAACGCGGTGGCTTCAAATCTGACCTCACGATTATGCGACTCGGCGCGAACAAGTTTCGTATAGTGACCGGCGCGCACACGGGCATGACCGAGAAGAAGTGGTTCATCGATCACTTGCCCGCCGACGGCTCGGCGCAACTAAGCGACCTCACGTCTTCGTGGTCGACGTTCGGTCTCTGGGGTCCACGGGCGCGCGACATCCTCGAAGCGTGCACCACGGACGACGTCTCACATGGCGGATTTCCTTTCGCGACGTGTCGAACGATTGAGCTCGGTGGCATAAGGGTGCTGGCGTCGCGCATCTCCTACATCGGCGAACTCGGTTGGGAGATCTACGTTCCGATGGAAGAGGGCGCGAAAGCGTGGGACACGCTCCATGGGGCTGGGCAGTCCCACGGTCTCGTGCCGGTGGGCATTGGCGTCTACGCCACGACCGGACGTCTCGAAAAGGGGTACCGAGCTCTCGGCAATGAACTGACCGCCGACTTCACTATCGTCGAGGCGGGTATGGCTCGCCCCACCGTGAAGAAGCAAGACTTCATCGGCCGCGACGCCTATCTCGCCCAACGTGACGAAACGCCCGTCGCGCATCTCTGCACGTTGACCGCCGATGATCATCAATCGAAAAGCGGTGTCGCACGCTACATGCTCGGTGGCGAGCCAATCGTTGATCTCCAGGGCGAGCGACTCGTGGACGACAAGGGGCGACCGTCGTACGTCACCAGTGCGGGGTCTGGCCCCTCTCTTGGCAAGCACATCCTCCTTTCCTATCTACCGGCCCCCCAGGCGCAGGTAGGCACGAAACTCATGGTGGAGTATCTCGGTGAGTTCTATCCCGTGACCGTGGACGTAGTTGGGTCGACACCACTCTTTGATCCGGACAACGCTCGAGTTAGAAGTTAAGTGTGAACGTCCTCGTGTGTGTCAAACGAGTGGCGATGGTGGGGGCCAGGATCGTCCTCACACTTGACGCGAAGGAAGTTGACGTGCGCCAACTCGGATTCACGATGAGCCCTCACGAAGAGTGTGCCGTTGAGGAGGCCGTAAGGATTGTCGAGCGCGACGGCGGCGTCGTTACCGTCCTGACGCTCGGGCCACCCGAAGCATCAGAACAGTTGCGCGACGCGGCGTCAATTGGCGCGACGCAATTAGTGCACCTCGTCACCGACGCGAGGGAGTGGGATCCGGTGGCGACCGCTGACGCCATCGTTGAGTCGATTCGTAGCCACGAAGCGCAGAGTGGAACCTTCGATCTCATCTTGTTCGGTAACGAGGCCGCCGACACCGGGGACTACCAGGTTGGCGTTCGAGTTGCCCACGCGCTCGCGCGACCCAGCGTCAACGGCATCAAGAATCTTGAGATTCGTGAGAAGAGTATTCGTGCGCGGCGCGAGTTTCGCGGTGGCGACGAACTCTACGATCTGACGTTGCCTTGTGTGGTCGCGGTGAAGGAAGGCATTAACTTGCCCCGCTACCCCTCGCTGCCTGGGCGAATGCGTGCGAAGAAAATGGCCATCGAAGCAACGTCGGTTGAGTGGCGCGAAGGACTACTTCGCTTAGAGAAACTTCGCGTCCCCGTCGAGCCAAGTGAACGCGCCGAGATTCTTGGCAACGGCGCCGACGCGGTGCCCGCGCTCATTGCTCTGTTCGAGCAGTGGGGAGTCCTCGCGTGAGTATCACCCCACGCGCGGGCGTGCTCTGTTTCGTTGAACAAGACGATGACGGCGTTGTTGACGCGTCACTTCGAGCCCTCACGTTCGCACGATCACTCGCCGAGTCTTCGGATGCCGCGCTTTCAGCAGCGGTCATTGGAGAGACCTCGTCGACGCTGCTCGAGATTCTTTCGTCATTCGGTGTGAGCGACGCTTATCAAGTATCGCTTCACGGCCTTGCAGCGTACGCACCGCTTGGCTGGGCTCGCGCGTTGGTGGAACTTGTCAAGAGCACCGGTGTTAACGCCCTCGTCGCAGCGGGCAGCGACCGAGGTAACGAAGTCATGGCGAACGTCGGCGCCTCCATGGGACTTCCTATGGTGGCTAACTGTCTGAGTGCCTCGTGGTCAGACGCCTCGTCGGTTCGCCTGAGTCGTCAACGATGGGCGGGCAGTCTTATCGAAGAGGCGGTTCTTGAAGGAGTACCCGCGCTACTGAGTGTCGCCTCCGACGGGGTTGTGGCGTCGCCGGCGAAAGATCCGACTCCCACGACGTCGCACGAATTTCGACTCGATGTGAACGAGACCGATTCGAGCGTGCACGTTGCTGAGTGGATTGGTCGCGGCGGAGGCGTCGCGCTGGCGGACGCGCGGGTTGTCGTCGGTGGAGGGCGCGGCGTCGGGTCAGAGGACGGATTTGCGGCGCTCGACGAGTTGGCCCTTCTGTTGGGAGCGGCTGTTGGAGTATCGCGAGCCGTGACGAGTGCGGGCTGGCGACCGCACGCCCAGCAAGTGGGACAAACGGGTACGAGAATCTCGGCCGAGTTGTACCTCGCTTGTGGAATCAGCGGTGCCACGCAACATTTGGCCGGATGTCGTAGCGCCAAGCACGTCGTGACGATCAACACCGACGCCGACGCTCCTTTTCTCTCGCGTGCCGACTACGCCATCGTCGGCGATCTCAGCGTGGTAATCCCTGCGCTGGTGTTGGCGATTGAAGCTCGCAAATCGGCACACTAGGCACGCGGCACGTTCGACCTATTGAGCAGATTCTGGCTCGCTGCTCTCGCTACGAGCGTGACGGTAGAAACTGGCGGTCGAGGGCGGGGCTGGCGTGTTGCCCAAGATGAGATCTGCCGCTTTTTCGGCCACCATCATTACCGGGGCAAAAATATTGGCGTTGGTGACGTAGGGCATAACTGAAGCGTCGACGACGCGAATGCCCTCGAGACCATGCACCCTCATTGTCGAAGGGTCCACCACCGACATATCGTCAGTGCCCATCTTGCACGTGCACGATGGGTGCAGGGCCGTCTCAGCATCGCGCGCCACCCAGTCGAGGATCTCTTGGTCGCTCGAGACGCTGGCGCCGGGTGAGATCTCGCCGCCACTGTAGGGATCGAAGGCGCTTTGGCCAAGAATGTCGCGCGCCACGCGAATCGCTTCTACCCATTCGCTCCGGTCCTGATCGGTGGAGAGGTAATTAAATCGAATGGCGGGGTGCACGTTGGGATCGAGCGAGGTGATCTTCACTGATCCGCGAGCGTCGGAGTACATCGGACCAATGTGTATCTGGTAGCCGTGATCAGCGGCGGGTGACGTTCCGTCGTAGCGAATCGCGATCGGCAGAAAGTGAAACATCAGATTGGGGTAGGCGACCTCTTCGTTGCTCCGAGCAAAGCCCCCGCCTTCGAAGTGGTTCGTCGCGCCAGGACCCTTGCGCAAGAACAGCCACTGGGCCCCGATCCAAGGGCGATTACGAAACTTGAGCGCGGGCGCGACAGAGACCGGTTGCGTGCACGAGTGTTGGACGTAGACCTCGAGGTGATCTTGAAGATTTTCGCCTACGCCCGGAAGGTTCGTCACGACATCGACGCCAAGGGCCGAAAGTTCCTCGGCGTTTCCCACGCCCGAGAGCTGCAGGAGCTGCGGAGAGTTAAACGCACCGCCGCAAAGGATTACTTCGCTCGCCCGTATCTCTTTTCGTGACCCGCGATCAGAAAGCTCGACACCCACGGCACGAGTGCCTTCGAAAAGCACTTTGGTAACGAAAGTTCGACAACGAACTTCGAGATTGGGCCGATCCATGACGGGGTGCAGGTAGGCCCTCGCGGCGCCGAGTCGTCGACCGCGGTGGATCGTGCGATCAAAAGCAGCGAATCCCTCTTGTTTGTAACCGTTTACGTCCGGGGTGAGGTCGTAGCCCGCCTCTTGCACGGCGTGAAAGAACGCGCTGAAGAGTGGATTGGTGGCGGGACCGCGTTCCAGCGTGAGGGGACCAGTTGTGCCGCGGTACTCGTCTCCACCCGCAAGACAGTTCTCCATCTTCTTGAAGTAGGGCAGACAGTGGGCGTAGTCCCACTCACTCATACCTGCGTCATTGGCCCATCGTTCGTAGTCGAGGGCGTTGCCTCGCTGAAAGATCATGCCGTTGATGCTGCTCGAGCCGCCGAGCACTTTGCCGCGAGCATGGTAGATCCGACGGTCGTTCATGTGCGCTTCAGGTTCGGACTCGTACTTCCAGTCGTAGAACCGGTTCCCGATCGGAATGGTCAGGGCTGCTGGCATGTGGATGAAGACGTCCCACTTGTAGTCCAGTCGTCCCGCCTCGAGCACCAAGACGTGGGTAGACGCGTCCGCGCTCAGTCGATTAGCCAGAGCGCTTCCGGCCGACCCGCCGCCCACAATGATGAAGTCATAGTGGTCTCGCTTCATTTTCCTCTTGACTCGTCGGGCCCGCGAGGGCCAACATCATTTGGTTGTGGTTCACAGGTTTAGGTGACGTTCATACTCGAGTCAAGTCTTTTAGCGTCAACCTCTCGTTTCCACTATGTGGCGCATTGCAGCGCACACCGTACTTTTGGGTCATCATTGTTGATTCAAGGAAGGCTCACGATGCTTGGCAGTCCATTTGTCGTGACGTTGCTCGTTCTCCGTCGCCGTGATGGCCCATCATGACGCGTGAGTTCACGCCAAACGTTCGTTTCGACAATATGAGAGAACGTACGTCCCAAGTACTTTCGGACTTTGACGGCGAACTCAGGGCAGACTCGCTTGACGACGTCACCGATGTTGTTCGACGAGCCGAAGAAGCCGCGCGGTGCGGACTTTTTGTTGCGGGCTTCGTGTCGTACGAGAGCGCATCCGCCTTCGATGGTGGTCTAAAAGTCCGTGAGCGCGACGCGGCTTGGTGTGGCCAACTTCCCCTTGCGTGGTTTGGCCTCTATCGCGGCAGTTCGATCACGTCGCTCCGGTTACCGCGTGACGCGCGAGTGTCTCGTGAGGCGACGTGGAAAGCAAACGTGTCGAAGGAGGCGTATCTATCGAAGGTGCGTTCAGTCTTGGGCGACATTGAAGACGGCACGGTCTATCAAGTGAACCTGACCAATTCGATAGTGAGTGACCGCGCGAGTGACCATCGTTCTCTCTACCGACAGCTTTTGACTGCTCAAGAACCCGCGTACGGAGCGCTGTTCGAACTCGACGACTTCGCGGTTGTGAGCGCGTCGCCGGAGCTTTTCATTGAGTGGGAAGCTTCGGTACTTCGAAGTCGTCCGATGAAGGGAACGATTCGTCGAGGGCGATGGTTCGAGGAGGATTACGAACTCGCGCGCCAGTTACGAGAGTCACGAAAAGAAACCGCAGAAAACATCATGATCGTCGATCTCATTCGTAACGACATGGGGAAGGTCGCCCAAACAGGGACGGTACATGTCTCACAGTTGCGTTCGCTTGAAGCATTTCCGAACGTGTGGCAACTCGTCTCTGAAGTGGAGTGCGTGACGAAACCAGCTATTCAACTCCTCGATATCTTCGCCGCCATGTTCCCCTGCGGATCCGTTACTGGGGCGCCGAAGCAGAGTGCCATGGACATCATCGCCGATCTTGAGCACGATGAACGTGGTGTCTACTGCGGAGCCATCGGACTTTTAGGACCGAGCCCGCACGGCGTTCACGCTCGCTTTAGCGTGGCTATTCGCACGGCGGTGATTGACCAACGCAGTGGTCGGGCACGCTTTGGCAGCGGTGGGGGGATTGTGGCCGATTCTCAACCCGAGAGTGAGTACCGAGAGATGGTCCTTAAGGCCGACATGTTAAGCACCGTGTCGTCTCGCCCTTTCCGGCTCCTCGAAACATTTCGTCACTCTCCTGGCGTTGTCAACGACAATCTCTCGCGCCACCTCGATCGACTGACCCACTCGGCGGAGTTCTTCGGGTTTCGTGTTCGACCCAATCTCGCGACGTGGGTGGCGCTGAGACTCAACAACGTTGACTATGAGGCGCGCGTACGTTTGCTTCTCGCACGAAATGGAAAACTTGAGCTGCAGAGCGCGCCCGCGCCCGCGCCTCGCCGAGCGCCGATCCGATTGATGGTTGACGAGGATCCAGTGTCGAGCGATTCGATAATGCTTTTTCATAAGACCACGCAACGCTACGCGTACACGATGCGGCGACGTCGCTGCCCTGAGGCAGATGACGTCATTATGGTGAACGAGCGAGGTGAGTGCACTGAAGTAACGATCGCCAATCTAGCGATTCGAAAAGGTGACACTTGGTTGACGCCACCGCTCTCCTCGGGGTGTCTCCCCGGGATCGAGCGGGCTCGTTTGATCGAACAGGGGGAACTTGTCGAAGCAACGATCACGCCGGAAGATCTGCGATTTTGCGACGCTGTAGCGGTCGTCAACTCACTGCGCGGCTGGCAAGACGCCGTATTAATAGGTGAATGCGCAGCAACGTCAAATGACGCTCCGTCCGCCGAAACGCCCGCAGGCCAGTTGACGGCACTCTAATCTTTGCTAATGCCGCGATTCATTCTCACCCTTCGATGCCCGGACCGCGCGGGAATTGTGCTGGCCGCGGCGAAGAGCATCGGCGACGTCGAGGGCAACATCGTCGAGAGTGACCAGTTCTCAGATCCGCCGACGGGACTGTTTTGCATGCGGATTAGCTTTGACAGTCCACGAGACATCGAAGAAGTGAGCGGGTCTCTTGCGTCTCATCTGGAGGTCTTTGCGCCGCTGCTCAGCATTCGCCTCGAGTCTCGTCGCCGTCGTGCGTTGGTGATGGTCTCAAAGCTTGATCACTGTTTGGTCGACCTCATGTACCGCTGGAACATCGATGAGTTGGCGGTGGACATTCCGGTCATCGTGTCGAATCATCTCGACTGCGCTCCGATTGCAGAGCGCTACGCTACGCCGTTCGTTCACATTCCGGTGACATCGACGACCAAGGTTGAGGCCGAAGTGAAACTTAAAGATTTGGTGGCGCAACACAACATCGACTTCATTGTGCTCGCGCGCTACATGCAGGTATTGTCGCCGGAGTTCTTTGAAACCATGCCGGGCAACATCATCAATATTCACCACTCGTTCCTGCCAGGATTCAAAGGCGCGAAGCCCTACCATCAGGCGTACGAGCGTGGCGTGAAGTTAATCGGCGCTACTGCCCACTACGTCACGGCAGATCTCGACGAGGGACCGATTATCGAACAGAGTGTCAATCGCGTTACTCACGCACAGTCAGCTAGTGATCTCGTGGCGATCGGGCGCGACATTGAACGCACGGTGTTGGCACGTGCCGTTCGACTCCAGGCTGAAGATCGCGTGATGCTCGCGGGAAATCGGACCATCGTTTTCTAGTTGTCGTGCTAGTGACACCTACGGTGCACGTTGAGAGTGCTCGTCAATGAGGTTCGAGAAGGTCGTAATGCCAACTTTTCACAGTGAACGAGCCTCTTCGCGTGTAACGGTCGTATGACAATTTGTCTCGGTCAATTGCGCGCTCGATCCGTGGAGTCGCCATTTACTTGATCGCGATGCTTTTTTGTTTTCACTGGCATCTCGGTTCGATTAGTTTCTAACCGCTCTCTCAGCCTTCGCAATTATTTCGAGGCATCTTCAGTAGTAAGCCTTGCTAAAGAGCAGCGTTTGAAAACGCGAGTTCATTAACTAAGCCAGGGAGTTGCCAATGAAGAAAGTGATACGTCAATCGGGGGGTCGTCGTTCGGTTCGCTCAATACTGTTAACTGCTTTAACTCTGGGCGCGTGTTCAACCATCATGACAACCGGCGTGCTTTTCGCCGTCGCCTCTCCGGCGTCAGCGGCGCAAGCCACCCAACTGGCCTTTACGACCCAGCCACCCACGACCACCGTGGCGGGAGCGACCCTCGCGTCATTTGAGGTTCTCATTGAAGACGGGACGAACGCTCCGGCAACCACGGACTTGACTGACTCCATCACCATCTCGTCTTCGTGCGCCCTTGGAGGCACCACGGTTGCCACGGCCAGTGGCGGCACCGCAACGTTCAACGCGCTCGTTATCGATACCGGTACTTCTTGTACGCTCACGGCCACCGATACGTCGACAACACTGTCAAAAGCAACGAGTACGTCGGTGACGGTGAGACCGAGCACGGCTAACAAAGTCTCGTTTACTACCCAACCCCCTACGACCGCCAACGAGAGTGCAGCGCTGGCAACATTCAAGGTCTCCGTAGAAGACTCATTTGGCAACGTGGTCACGACGGGCACCGGTGCCACGGACGACGTCGCCATCACGTCCTCGTGCACCCTTGGGGGAACGAGGACGGCGACCGCAGTTGCGGGTGTTGCTACGTTTAGCGCGCTCGCTGTTGACGATACCGGCGCCTGCACCCTCACGGCCAAGGACTCCTCGAGAAACCTCACGGCTGCAACCAGCACGTCAGTGTCGGTGAGTGTGGGTTCGGCTGGCAAGCTCGCCTTTACGACCCAGCCATCAAAAACCGGCAATGCCGGATCGGCGCTCGCGACGTTCCGAGTCTCCGTTGAGGACGCGTCTGACAACGTGATAGCGACGGGCACCGGCGCCACGGACGTGGTGACAATCACGTCCTCGTGCACCCTAGGTGGCACGGTGAGCGCGACGGCAGTTGCTGGCGTTGCCGCCTTCGACGCGCTCGCAATAGACAGCGCTCGCGCCTGCACCCTCACGGCGACGGACACTTCACGATCGCTGACAGTGGCGACCAGTACCGCGGTGACGGTGAGCCCAGATACGGCTACGAAGCTCGACTTCACGACGGAGCCGCCCGCGACCGCCAGCGTGGGAGCAGTTCTCTCGTCGTTTCAGGTCTCGGTGGAAGACGCGTACGGCAACGTCGTCACTTCTGGCAACGGAGCTAAGGACACGCTGACCATCACTTCCACGTGCGCCCTTGGCGGCACCGCTACCGCGTCAGCGGTCGCTGGCGTCGCTACGTTTACATCGCTCTCTCTTAACTCGGCTGGTACGTGCACGCTCACGGCCACCAACTCCTCGAGAGTTCTAACCGTGGCAACGAGCAGCGTTATTGACAGCCGAAGTGCCCAGGGCGCCCTCAACGTCACTTCTCTCACGGGCACCTTTGGTAAAAGTCTGACGCTGAAGACGAGTGGCGGAACTGGCGCGGGCGCGGTTACGTTCAGCGTTACGAACGGTACGGCGACTGGCTGCAGCGTGTCAGGAAGTTCGCTAACGGCTTCGAGCCTGGGGACGTGCATCGTGATCGCCACCAAGGCCGCTTCAGCCACCAACCAAGCCGCCTCGTCCCCGGCCACCACCGTGCGGTTCTCCGTTGCTGTTCCAAAGGCAACGCACGTCATTGGCGCGGCGTGGGTTGGAAGAACCGTGACGGTCAAGATTGTCGGCTCACACTTCTACGGTCGACCAAGGATCGTCAGCAACGCGGCGGGCGTCAGAGCACTCGTTCTTCGCGACAGCGGCAGGTTGCTGACGGTTCGAGTCACCGTCAACGCCGGAGCAAAGACGGGCGTGCACACGTTTACCGTCATCCTGGCCAAGGGTAAGAGGACTTCGGTGAAGTTCAACCTCCGTTAGCGAGAAGGTAGAACCGGGTTGATGGAGGCGTCAGAGGGGAAATCGACGCCCAAAGTCTGTTACGAAAATTCTAGAATGCGTCATTCGCCGGACACCCTTTGGCGACTTCGGTCCACTTATCGATAGAGTTCTTCGCTATGACTCGACGTTGGATTGTTGTTGACATTCTCGTCGTTTTGCTGTTTGTTGGTATCGGCCGATCCAACCACCACCACGTTGTCAGCCTGTCTGGCATGGCATCAACCACGTGGCCCTTTGCCGCTGGCCTCGCGATCGGCTGGCTGATCGTGCTCGTACGTCGCCAGAACGGCGTCTCACTCGGCGCCGGCGTAGAGGTATGGCTGGCGACCGTTGCTGTAGGCATGATTCTGCGAGTGATCGCAGGTCAGGGCACTGCGTTCGCTTTCATCCTCGTCGCCTTGGGCTTCTTAGGTGCGCTCATGTTGGGACTACGCCTTGTGCGCGCGAGGTTGACGCGCGGTAAGTAGTTCACGAGCAAGGAAAGAAGACCTCTATACGAGGTCAGCTACTGATCCGGACGTTTTTGTAGGGATGTTGACCGGGAACGGGAATCCGAAATCAGTGACTTTTGTCGCACGTTTTCGCGTCGTTTTGCGTTATAGAAAGCGCAAGTATTAACTTGCGCTTTGTGTATTGTCCCGCTAGTCTTGACTTGCAGATGATGAGCAAAAGTGGAGGACAATTTCATGAATACGGATCGGATAGAGCGCGAAATCGCAATTGATGCACCGATAGAACGAGTGTGGGCGGCGTTAACCCAACCGGCGTCGGTGAGTGCGTGGTTCTGCAACGGTAAAGAGATAACGATCGATCTTCGCGTTGGCGGCGTTATGACACTCGATCACGGCGACCACGGCGCCTACAAGACAGTCATCGTCTCGCTAGATCCACCCAACGCCTTTTCGTATCGCTGGGCGGCTGCCCATCCAGATGAACTTGCCACGGAAGAGAACTCGACGCTCGTTGAGTTCACGCTGAAGACGACTCCTGAAGGGACGCTCCTGCGAGTAGTGGAAAGTGGCTTTGATGCGCTCGTCATTCCCAAAGAGCGCGTCGAGTCCGCAGGATTCGAAAGTCACTCCCAAGGTTGGCCGAGTGTCATTGGCGAGTTGGCAAAGTTTGTCATGGTCTCCAAAGACACTCCGCTCGTCGACTCACAATGAGCGACGTCACCGAAGTCCTCACGGCGCTGGCCGATCCCACGCGACGAAACCTCCTTGAGAGACTCTCTCTTCGAGGTGAGGCCACCGCCACGGCTCTCGCCGGCGATCTGCCGATAAGCCGACAAGCGGTGGTCCAGCACCTTTCCGTGCTGGGCAAGGTGGGGCTGGTCCAAGGTCGACGCCAGGGTCGTGAACATCGATTTATCGTCCGCACGGAACCACTCGCCGAAACGGTGCAATGGATGGAAAAGCTCTCACAGCAGTGGGATCGACGCCTCAGCGCCATCAAGGACATCGCCGAAGCCGCGCACGCACTTGGACTTGAGACAGCCTTAAGCAAAAATGACGAAAGTAGGGAGCATCATGAATAATCAGGATTTCACCACCTCCTTCGTGGTCGACCAATCTCCCGATGAAGTTTTCGCCGCCATTAATGATGTACGCGGATGGTGGACGGGAGAAATTGAAGGAAGCTCTGACAAACTTGATGATGAATTTACATATTCCTATCAAGGATTTCATCGCAGCACGCAGAAGGTAACAGAGTTGACTCCCGGCAAAAAGGTATCGTGGCGCGTCATTGATGCCTCCTTGAGTTTTGTTGAGAACAAGGGCGAGTGGATAGGCACGGAGATCTCATTTGAGATATCCAAGGTCGGTGATGACACCGAAGTTCGTTTTACACACGGGGGATTAGTTCCCGAATTTGAGTGCTTCAATGACTGTTCAAACGGGTGGTCGTTCTACGTAGACGGCAGCTTGCGAAGCTTGATAACGACTGGCAAGGGCCTCGAAGCGACTTGGTAGACACTGTGTCCTCTGAATTGGTTCAAGGCCGCAAGGTCCAGCTCAGCGTGAGAGTCAAAGGGAAGGCGTAGAGACTCCTTCACGAGGCTTCCGTGCTCGTCGAGGGTGAGTGACGAGGCGCAGATGGGTTAAACGCTCATCTTGTTAGGGAATCCTTATGTTTCCGGTGGGATTTCACTAAAGCGCATGGGTAGCGTGAGAAAATCGAGCAACGCGACGACGAAAACCCCAGGAGATTTGAATTTTTAGAGGCTCTCGTAGAGCCCACGTTGATGCATTCGCTGCACCGTGCCTCGGACATTTCATGGTGTTGATTCTCATTGCCATTGTGGCGGGTCTTATTGCGGGGATATCGCCATGCGTCCTTCCGGTACTCCCGGTTGTTTTCGTCGCCGGCGCCACTGCTCACGCGCCCTCGAATTGGCGACGAGCGTTGTCGATTGTCCTTGGTCTCATCTTCAGTTTCTCCGTACTCATCCTGGCGGGTGCGGAGATTGTGTCGCTCTTCCACTTGCCTCAGCAGTTTCTTCGTGACCTTGGTATTGCGTTGCTCATTGTGGTGGGCATTGGACTGTTGGTGCCCCGTTTGGGCATATTGATCGAGCGACCTTTTTCGCGATTCGTCGCGTCGCATCAACCCGTTGGCTCGAGGGGGGGCTTCGTTATAGGACTGGCGCTCGGTCTCGTCTTCGTACCTTGTGCCGGCCCCGTACTCTCAACCATCATCGTGTTGGGCGCCAGAGAACACGTCAATTTCATGACTGTCTTGGTAACGCTCGCCTTCTCCATCGGGGCGTGCGTGCCGTTGCTGTTCGTCGCACTAGCGGGAAGCGCCTTGGTTGAGCGGGCCCGATCGCTCCGTGACAAGGGACCCGTGCTTCGTCAAGTTGGTGGTGTCGTACTTATTGTTATGGCCGTGGCGATAAGTGCAAATGTCTTTAACGCACTCCAAACCGACATTCCGGGCTACACCAGTGCGCTGCAATCACGCGTCGAAGGTACGTCTGCCGTCAAACACGATTTGGAGAATCTCAAAGGTGTCGGCGCGAGTACGCACGGGAGTCTCGCGTCGTGCCAAGCAGGTGTTTCGGCGCTCTTGATGTGTGGACAGGCGCCGAATTTTACGGGCATCACCGCGTGGTTGAACACACCAAAAAACCAACCGTTGTCGATTGGTGCGTTGAAGGGCAAGGTCGTACTTGTTGATTTTTGGACGTACTCTTGCATCAACTGTTTAAGGACATTGTCACACGTTGAGGCGTGGTACAACCGCTACAAGGCATACGGGCTGGTCGTTGTGGGTGTGAGTACGCCCGAGTTTTCCTTCGAGCACGTGGTGAGCAACGTGAAGTCAGCCTCAAAGTCGCTCGGCGTTGACTACCCGGTAGCCATTGACAACAACTACGGAACCTGGGACGCCTACAACAACGAATACTGGCCCGCGGACTATCTCATTGACGCCAACGGCACTGTTCGTCACGTCAGTTATGGCGAAGGTCAATACGGCCTCTCTGAGACGTTGATTCGCAAACTCCTCGTCGCGGCCAACCCCACAGTGAAACTGCCACCAGTGACGAATGAACCGAACTTGACGCCGACCGCAGCGACGAATCCAGAGTCGTACGTTGGCTACGAACGGCTTGCGTATAACGCCAACGCCGTTAGGCCTCCGCACGACGTCGCTGCGACGTTTCACTTCCCGTCGGTCTTAACCTCGGGTTACTTTGCCTTTTCGGGCGTATGGACCGATCACCAACAAGACGCGACGGCAGGCAAGAGTGCGTCGATTGAGCTTAGTTATCAGGCTAAGGACATCTACCTCGTAATGGGCGGAACAGGCACGGTGAAGGTGTCGGTCGGCAATGGCACAGCGCCCGTCACGATCAACGTCAGCGGCGTGCCGCGGCTGTACAGGCTGCATCACTCCTCGTCATTATCGACGGGCACGCTGGTGATGAAGGCGACGCCTGGCGTGCGGGCGTACGACTTCACGTTTGGATAGCGCGTCGCCTACGACGTAGAAAGTCGACCAATCACGGATCTCCAACGCTCCATTATTTCATTGGTCGCCTGGTCCACGCGAGTTTTGTGGTCGCTGGAGTCGGAGTCGGTGGTGAAGATGGGTTGAGCGCGGATACCAACGACGTCGCGGTAACTCATTGACGATTTCGTGACGTGCGGAGTAAGTGAGCGAAGCGACTTCGTGCGCCATGCGCCTTGTGCGACGCCGGCGCCGTAGGCCAGGTCATCAGCCACGCCAAGGGGAACATCAGTGAGGTGCACACGGTGATGGCGCCATCGCCACGCGGTGCCAACCGCGAAGAGTATGAGCGCACGCCTTCGAAGTCGTGGATGGATTGCCGTCAAGAGAAGGACAATGCCGAACGTTCGAACGGCGCCCCTGGCAAGCGGGCCACCAGCGTGAAGCATGTTGCGACTTACTACCTGTTTTGCGACCTCGTTTGGATTATCGGTTGCTTGAAAGAATTTGTCGCGCGCGTGTGTTCTCGCAGAGCGGATGATCCGAGCGCCAATCGAAGGTTGACCGATGAGAACCGAGGTCCAGGCGAGGAGCGTCCATGGGTCGGCGCTCAGTGGCGCAAGTCGCGCGCCATGTCGTGTTGCCAGTTCTGCACTTGAGGCGCCGTAGCGCTGACGTTGCCGCCACCACGATCGCCACGTGTCGCGGGCGGGATGCGTCACGACGATCTCAGCTTCGTAGCGAACGAGCCAGCCCGCGTCGTGCAGTCGCCACACGAAGTCAACGTCCTCACCGACTCGCAGCGACTCGTCAAAGCCGTCGCCGAAGGCCTCGCGTCGGACCATCATGTTCGCACTCGGTACGTAGCTGATGACTGCACCCGGTACGACGAGGCCACTTCGCTCGCCCATGTCAAGAGGACTGAAGTGTTGCTCGAACTGCTCGCGAATTGAACGCCCCGCCGCCCCGCGCACGCGCGGCGCAACGGCCGCGACGAGAGGATCGCCGAACACGCTGAAGAGTCGGCCGGCGACGTCGAGCGTATTGTCCATTGAGACGTCGACGTCGATGAACCAGAGGAACTTTCGCGACGTGGCACTCGATCCAATGTTGCGCGCCCGGGCTGCACCTACGTTGTTCTCGAGTCGAATGAGATCAACACCAAAGGATTCGCAGCATTCACGAATTTCCCTACCCTTTGGCGAGCCGTCGTCAACGACGGTGACGTGAAACCCCTGCAGTTGGCTCAGGAGCGTATCAAGGGATGAGGCGTTGTCAAATATGGGCACGACGACGTCAAGCTCGTCGACGTGAAGTTCGGCATCAAAGTGCGGACGAAGAAGACCTTGGAGAACCAGAGTTCGTGCGAACCGCTCCTCGCCAGCCTCTACCACGCCGCCGCCTCGCCAGCGTTCGGCGAGTGTGTGTGACGCACCAGCCAGGCGCAGCAGGCGCCACGGACTACCACCGCTGACGAGTTCTCGATCGATGAAGGTCGCTCCGCTATCCATGATGACGTTCGTCCCATGGGGGATTGGTAGCTCATTGGGCGAGGGAGCGGGGGGAACAAGAGTGCTCACGATGGGAGTCTTTCACGCCTGTACCGAACGTACGCGTCGGAGAGGGCAGAATGGTTTGAGTCGAGGAGGAACCGTGACACCCGAAACATTGATAAAAGGCGACGCGCCTATTGAGATAGAAGAGATTGAAGAGCTCCTGGTTGAGGAGGTCTCGATCGACGGACTCTGCGGCGTCTACTAAGTCGTGACATTAATGAGCATCGACGCCTTTGACGCGTTACAGAACTGGCAACTCAGTGAACAAGTTTCACTTCGCGACGAGGCTTTTGGTGCCCTTGCGTACCATCACGGCAATCGTCGCCTCGTCTTTCTAAAGTCACGTGAACTCGTCGAACTTGTTCGCCGACTGGGCGAGTTTGACAGCGCTGATGAAGCCATAAGCGCGCTCGCACCGGCCGATCAGCGTGATCGCTACGTCACTGCCCTTGCGTCACTGCATCGATCGGATCTACTCAATGGGCGCTGAATCATCACTTCGCGATCGATTCGAGCGTGGACTCGCTGCTCCTATCTGTCTCACCTGGGAGTTGACCTACGCGTGCAACCTGGCCTGCACGCACTGCCTCTCTTCGTCGGGCCGTCGCGATCCACGAGAGCTTTCCACCGAAGAAGCCAAGAGCCTCATCGACGAAATTGCCGCGATGCAGATCTTCTACGTCAATATTGGCGGCGGCGAGCCAATGATTCGTCGAGACTTCTTTGAATTAATTGAACACGCCGTGGGTCAGCACGTCGGCGTGAAATTCTCCACGAACGGAACTCGAATCGATAAAGAAGCCGCGAAGCGATTGGCGAGCATTGACTACCTCGACATTCAAATCTCGATTGACGGTGCCGACGCAGCCACGAGCGATCGAATACGAGGCGTGGGCAGTTACGACGCCGCTCGCCGAGCAATGGATAATTTGAAGGAAGCGAACTTCGGTCAATTCAAAATCTCGGTCGTTATGACTCGTGAGAGCATTGAGCAACTTGACGCGTTCGAAGCGCTGGCCTTGTCCTACGGGGCCGAACTTCGCCTCACCCGTCTTCGTCCTTCTGGGCGAGGAGTCGAGGTCTGGAGCGAACTGCATCCGACACTCGAACAAAATCGAATGCTCTATAAGTGGCTGCTCGCCCGGCCCAACGTGTTAACGGGGGACTCGTTCTTCCATCTTTCCGCCTTGGGCGCGCCGCTCGAAGGTCTTAATCTCTGCGGCGCGGGACGAGTGGTCTGCTTGATCGATCCCGTGGGCGATGTCTACGCCTGTCCGTTTGTCATTCATGACGAGTTCCTCGCGGGCAACGTGCGCGCGGCAGGTTTTGGAGACGTGTGGACAAACAGTTCACTCTTCAAGTCACTGCGCGAGCCAGGTAACCCTGGCGCGTGTACGTCGTGTGGATCGTACGACGCCTGTCGAGGCGGCTGCATGGCCGCGAAGTTCTTCACTGGACTTGAGATGACCGATCCTGATCCCGAGTGCGTCTTTGGACACGGTGAGACGGCACTCGCGAGCAAGCGTGTCACTATTCGTCCCCTCTCTTCACCCGATCACTCAAAGAGGGTGCCGGTCGCGCTTTCATCACGTTGACGCTTTAGTGCGCCTTTAAAAGCCTCAGGTAGTCTCATTGAGAATGGTGACCGGGGGATAGATGGCAAATTCATGGTTTGAGACCGTAGCCATTGCGCAGCGTCGAGCTGAGAAACGACTCCCAAAATCGGTCTACGGGGCCCTCGTTGCCGGATCCGAAAAGGGCCTCTCCTCGAGTGACAATCTTGCTTCCTTCGACCACTTAGGTTTCGCGCCGCACGTCGCTGGTCTACCCAACGAGCGATTCATGGCGACGACGGTTATGGGTCAGTCCGTGTCGATGCCGGTGATTATCTCGCCCACCGGTGTGCAAGCCGTGCACCCTGAAGGCGAAGTTGCCGTCGCTCGTGCGGCCGCCAATCGAGGTGTTGCGATGGGACTGAGCTCGTTCGCGAGCCGATCAATCGAAGACGTCTGTGCCGTCAACGACCAGGTCTTCTTACAGATGTACTGGTCCGGTGATCGCGACACCATGGTCCAGCGTCTCGAGCGGGCAAAAGCCGCGGGAGCGAAAGGTATCATTCTCACACTCGACTGGTCATTCTCTAATGGGCGCGACTGGGGGAGTCCTTGGATCCCCGAAAAGATCGATCTAAGGGCGGCGATGAAACTCGCGCCCGGAGTGCTCGCTCGTCCACGTTGGTTGTGGTCCTTCGCGAAGACTGGGCATCTTCCTACTCTCATTACTCCCAACATGGCCGCGCCAGGCGATAAGGCGCCAACGTTCTTTGGTGCGTACTACGAGTGGATGCAGAGTACGTTGCCCAGCTGGCCGGACGTCGCATGGTTACGTCAACAGTGGGTGGGGCCGTTCATGGTGAAGGGCGTCTGTCGCGTGGATGACGCTAAACGCGTGGTTGACCTTGGAGCGAGTGCACTCTCGGTCTCTAATCACGGCGGGAACAATCTTGACGGCACGCCGGCGCCGCTTCGCTCCTTGTCGGCGGTGGTCGACGCCGTGGGTGATCAAATCGAAGTGCTCCTCGACGGCGGTGTTCGACGAGGCAGCGACGTCGTCAAGGCACTGGCGCTCGGTGCGAACGCCGTCATGATCGGACGTGCCTACCTTTGGGGGCTCGCGGCAGCGGGTCAGGGAGGTGTTGAGAACGTGCTCGACATTCTTAGAGGCGGCATCGACTCAGCGCTGATGGGCCTCGCTAAGGCCGATATCAAAGATCTTGATCGAACCGACGTTGTGGCGCCCGCGGACTTCTATCGAAAGCTCGGCGCGTGACGCGCGTCGCGGTCGTGACCGGTGCCGCGCGCGGCATAGGAGCGGCGACCGTGGACGCATTAGTGAACGAGAACTACCGCGTCGTTGCCGTGGATCGCTGTCGCGATATCGCCGACGTGCCCTATTCCCTCGCGACACCGGCCGACCTCGAAGCAGTCGTTGCTCGTCACGGTGACCAAGTGCTCGGACTCGTCGGTGACGTGCGAAGCGCGACGGACATGCAACTTGCCGTTGAGACCGCCACGCGTCACTTTGGACGACTCGACACCGTCGTGGCGTGCGCCGGCGTGCTCGGCGCGGGTGGCCCCTTGTGGGAGATCAGCGACGCGACCTGGGACGCGGTCTGGTCAGTCAACGTGCTCGGGACTCGTCGACTCATCGACGCGGCCGCGCCGGTTTTGATTGCCAATGGCAAAGAGGCGAACGGGCGGGTCGTGGCGGTCGCATCGGCCGCAGGTCGAACGGGTTTGTATCATCTCGCGCCTTACAGCGCCGCGAAACACGCGGTCGTCGGACTGATTCGTGGCGTCGCGATGGATCTTGCGCCATACGGCGTGACGGCGAACGCGGTGAGCCCGGGTTCGACGCGTACCGCGATCCTTGAAGCCTCGGCCAAGATCTACGACTTAGCGAGCGTCGAAGCTTTCGCTGAACAACAACCAATTGGTCGACTCCTCGAGCCTTCAGAAATTGCCGCGACGATCGCGTGGTTGTGTTCGTCGGCGGCGTCGGCCATTACGGGAGCGGACATCGCCGTTGACGGAGGAATGACCGTCTAGTAGTCGCTTTCGAAATCGCGAGGTAAATAAAGGTAGGCTCTTTCGTGGCTAAATGCCACCCTGAACTAATCGTGAGGTCCTAATTGAGCGAAGCCGCAAAGCCAGGTCGTATTGTCATTCTTGGATGTGGATCGGTTGTTCAGTGTCTACTCCCTCTGCTACTTGATCACTTCAAATTCGAGCCATCGACAGTTACGGTGCTCGAAAGTCGTGACAATCGATCGCGAATTGCTTCTTCGCTCGAACGAGGCGTCCACTACCTACAGTGGGAGATCACGCCCGAGAATCTCGAGTCCACTCTCGATGGCCTGCTTGGAGACGGCGACCTCCTGATTGACCTTGCGTGGAACATCGGACTCAGTGAGCTCCTTGAATGGTGTCGCAGTCACAACGTTCGTTACCTCAACACGTCAGTGGAGGTCTGGTTTCCTTACCATGATCCCGCTAGCGCTTCACCCCAAGAGCGCACGCTGTACTGGCGCCACATGGACCTTCGCCGTCAAATTGCCTCGTGGGGATCTAACGAAGGTCCTTCGGCGGTCGTTGAGCACGGGGCAAATCCGGGGCTCGTCAGTCACCTTACGAAAAAGGCCCTCAGCGAAATTGCCGAGGCCGTACTGCGTGACGGACTGCTCAGCGATCGTCACGACGCCATCAACGATGTGCTTCTGACGCAGCGTTTTAACGTGCTTGCGCAGTTGTTAAACGTGAAGACAATTCACGTAGCCGAGCGCGACACGCAGATTACAAATCAGCCCAAGCAGGTCGGTGAGTTCGTCAACACCTGGAGCGTGGACGGTTTCTACGAAGAGGGCGTCGCGCCAGCGGAGATGGGTTGGGGGACGCACGAGCGAGTGCTGCCTGAACTCGCACGCACGCACGAAGGCGAAGGACCAAAGAATCAGATTTGCTTTGCCAAGATGGCTCACAAGACTCTGGTGCGCTCGATCGTTCCCTCAGGTCCCATCGTGGGCATGGTGATTCGCCACGGCGAAGCCTTTACGATCTGCGATCACTTGACCGTATGGGAAGGTGACACACCGGTCTATCGACCAACGGTGCACTACGCCTACTGCCCCACGGACGTTGCCTGGGCCAGCTTCGTTGAGCTCGAAGGCAATGACTACGCCTACCCCGAAGTGCAGCGCATCATGAACGACGAAATTATCTCGGGTAGAGACGAACTCGGCGTGCTCGTCATGGGCCACCCCTACAAGTCGTGGTGGACCGGCATGCGCACGACGATTGAAGAGGCGCGCGACGTCGCCCCTCACCAGAGTGCGACCACGATTCAAGTGGCCGCGTCAATTCTCGGAGCGATTCAGTGGTTGCTCACTTCACCCAATGAGGGAGTGCGCGTACCCGATGAGTTGCCGTGGCAAGACGTTCTTGATGTGGCGCTGCCCTACGTGGGCACGTTGTGGTCGGGTCCTCTTGACTGGGACCCGGTGTCGAGCCACACTGACTGGTTTGATAAGTGGTCGGGGCGCGAACTCGACGACGACGATCCCTGGCAGTTCACGAACTTTCTGGTGCCGTAGTCCCGCTTCGCTCTAGAGCGGCGTGACGTAGGCGCCGTGAATGCCACCGTCTACGAGGAAGGTTGAAGCCGTGACGAACGACGAGTCGTCGCTCGCGAGAAAGAGCACGGCACCGGCAATCTCAGAGGGCTCGGCGAAGCGACCAAGCGGCACATGAATGAGGCGTCGCGCGGCACGTTCGGGGTCTTTCGCAAAGAGCTCTTGGAGCAACGGAGTGTTGACTGGACCGGGGCACAGCGCGTTCACACGGATACCTTGGCGAGCAAACTGCACACCGAGCTCGCGTGACATTGAGAGCACGCCACCCTTAGACGCGGTGTAGGAGATCTGCGAGGTTGCTGAGCCAAGCACGGCCACGAAGGAGGCGGTATTGATGATTGATCCGCCACCGCGCTCGAGCAACAGTGGAATGCCGTACTTACAACAGAGATAGACCGAGGTCAGGTTGACGTCTTGGACTCGTTTCCACGCGTCAAGGTCGGTCGTGAGAATAGAGTCATCGTCAGCCGGTGAAATACCAGCATTATTAAAGAGAATGTCGACGCCGCCGTAGGTGTCAACGACGGTGGCGTACATGGCCTTCACGCTCTCTTCCTCAGCCACGTTCACCTTGACAAACGTGCCATCGATCTCGGTGGCGAGGGCCGTGCCCGCGTTCTCGTCGAGGTCAGCGACGACGACCTTGGCGCCCTCGGCACCAAAACGAAGTGCGGTCGCGCGACCGATACCACTCGCGGCACCGGTGATGATGGCGACTTTGTTGTCTAAACGACCCATTAGTTCTCCTCTGTTGAGATAAACACATTCTTTTCTTCACTAAAACCGAGCAGCGCGTCGGGGCCGAGTTCGCGACCAAGGCCTGACTGTTTAAATCCGCCAAAGGGCGTTGAGTAACGCACCGATGAGTTTGAGTTCACCGAAAGAGCTCCAGTCTCCACGCCACGAGCTACGCGCAACGCGCGGCCGATGTCGCGACTCCAGATTGATCCAGAGAGTCCATAGGGACTCTCGTTAGCGATACGAATCGCTTCTGCTTCGTCGTTGAATCGCACAACCGAAACGACCGGACCAAAGATCTCCTCTTGGAATGATCGACTCTTTGTATCAGTCGTTTCGAGCACCGTGGGCGCCATCCAGTAGCCCGGCCCCTCGGGCGCACTGCCGCGAAAGGCAACTTCAGACTCACTGACGTACGAGCGCACGCTCTCTCGCTGCGCCGCGGTAATGAGCGGTCCCATCTCACTTGATTCATCGGTGGGGTCGATGACACGCACGCCCTTAACGGCCGTTTCGAAGAGTTCCATAAAGCGCTCGTAGGCCGATGATTCAACGAGAAGTCGTGAGCGCGCGCAGCAGTCTTGGCCAGCGTTGTCAAAGACGGCGTAGGGAGCACTCGCCGCGGCTTTCTCCAGATCAGCGTCGGCGAAGATGATGTTGGGGCTCTTGCCACCGAGCTCCAAGGTCACGCGCTTGACCTGAGTGGCGCAGCCCTCCATGATGACGCGACCAACGGCGTTTGAACCAGTGAAGCAGACCTTGCGAATGGCGTCGTGGGTCACGAACCGCTGGCCCACCATGGCTCCGTCACCACTGACCACCTGAAAGACACCCTCGGGCAGTCCGGCTTCGAGGCCCAATTCCGCAAGATGTAGCGCGGTAAGTGGCGTGAGCATTGCGGGCTTTAAAACCACCGTGTTGCCGGCAGCGAGCGCGGGACCGAGTCCCCAACCAGCGATGGGCATGGGAAAGTTCCAGGGAACGATGATGCCAACGACCCCGAGCGGTTCGTAGAACGTGATGTCCACGCCGCCAGCGACGGGAATCTGGCGGCCTGAGTGTCGTTCGGGCGCCCCGGAGTAGTAGTTGAGTACGTCACGGACGTTGCCCGCTTCCCAGCGGGCATTAGAGATCGTGTGGCCTGAGTTGGCGACCTCTAGCTGGGCGAGCTCTTCGATGTGAGCGTCGATGACGTCGGCGAAGCGACGAAGCAGTCGTGCTCGATCGGCTGGCGTGACCTTTCGCCACGCGGGCGCCACACTCGCCGCGAGATCGATTGCTCGATCGGTCTCTTCGAGGTTGTGTACGACGACTGAGCCGATTGACTGCTCTGTCGCGGGATTGATGATGTCAAGGGTGGTGCTCATAGTCGTTCAAATCCTCGGTAACGTTCCCAGTCGGTCACTGCAGAATCAAAGGCTGCTACTTCGACGCGTGCGGCGTGCACGTAGTGGTCCACGACGTCATCGGAGAACGCGGCGCGCGCCATGGTGCTCTTGTCGAAAAGCTCTGTCGCCTCGTGCAACGTGGTCGGCATGCGCGAGGCGTCTGCGTCGTAGGCGTTGCCCATAAAGGCGTCGCTCAAAGGCAGTGACTCTTCGATACCGCGCAGACCAGCCGCGACGAGCGCCGCGATCGCCAGGTAGGGATTGACGTCGCCGCCAGGTATGCGGCACTCGACGCGAAGAGAGGATCCGTGACCCACCACGCGAAATGCGCACGTTCGATTATCGAGACCCCAGAGAATGGCCGTTGGCGCAAATGATCCTTTGACGAAGCGCTTGTAACTATTGATGTTGGGCGCGAGAAACAGAGAGAGCTCTCTGGCGTAGGCAAGTTGGCCGGCGAGGAAGTGCTGAAAGACAGGCGAGAATCCATGTTCCTCGCTTCCGGCAAAGACGGGCGTGCCGTCTTTTTCACGAAGCGAGAGATGGATGTGGCACGAGTTTCCTTCGCGCTCGTTGTATTTCGCCATGAAGGTCACACTGGAACCTTCTTGCGACGCGATCTCTTTTGTTCCCAATTTGAAGAGACCGTGCTCGTCGCATTTGTCGATCAGTTCGGCGTACTTAAAGGCAATTTCGTGTTGCCCGAAGTTGCACTCACCCTTCAGCGATTCGACGACCATTCCGGCGTCACGCATGGAACGTCGAACGCGACCAAGAAGTGGCTCGACGCGAGAAATGCCTAGCAACGAATAGTCAACGTTGTAGAGATTGGCCGGCGTGAGATCGCGATAGCCGCCATTCCACGCCTCTTCGTAGGTGTCGTTAAAGACTATGAACTCGAGCTCCGTGCCGGTGAAACCGAACCAGCCGAATTTGCTTAAATGATCGACCTGCTTTTGAAGAATCTGGCGCGGCGAGACAAGGACGGGCTCGCCTTCAGTCGTCTTGACGTCAGCGAAGATGATGACGGTCTTCTCGTGCCAGGGGACCTTTCGAATAGTGGAAAAGTCAGCGTTGAAGGCAAGATCGCAGTAGCCACTCTCCCAAGAGGTGAGGGCAAAACCGTCAACGGTGTTCATGTCCACGTCAGAGGCAAGCAGGTAACTACATCCCTCCACTGCGCCGCTGGCAATCTCATCGGCGAAGAATTGAGCGTCGAGGCGCTTTCCCTGGAGGCGGCCCTGCATGTCGGCAATGGCGAGGATAACGGTGTCAATTTCGTTATTTTTTATGAGCCGGAGCAACTCGTCACGGGTCAAGCGACCCGGGGTTGAAGAACTCATTGTGGTCTCCTCTATTCAGTAATGGAGGCAATCGTAGTCGTCGATATTACGTACCTCCATTCGACGAATCGTCACGAGTGCCGCCAATGAGCGTTCTCCGGTGACGACTAAACGTCATTGCGGTAGCTGAATGGTCAGGAGATTGTTCACGATCGTGAAACACGGCCGCTTCGTCTTCGTTCGCTCATGAACTACGCGAACCTTCTGCTCACTCGAGACGTCACACACTCAACCGTGTTGTTCTTTCATTCCAACCCAAGCGTTACTTTTGGCAGCGTGCCACTAACGTCGTCGCTCAGTAAAGAAAAAATCCCCTCGGTGTCGAGGTGCTCGTCGACAAGATCGGCGAGTGCGTCGATGCGCGTTTCGCGTCGAGCGGCAAAGTCGTGTTCGCTTTGCGGTGTGAAACTCTTACCCGCCATCGCGCCAATGCTGAGGAGATAGTTCCGACGCCACTCATCGTTCTCGAGGAGCCCGTGCCAGGTCGTTCCGGCCACCGATCCAATGCTGCAACCCTCGTCGGCGAAAAACGGCTCGCCGCCCTCAACGACAACCACTCCGTGATGGATTTCGTAGCCACGAATGACCGTGCCATCAGTGAGCCGTCGTTCGGACTGCGACAGTACTTTCTTCTCCTGGAACTTGGTCCGCACCGGCAGTAGTGAGAGTCCTTCGACGCGTCCCGCTCGACTTTCAATATCGTCCTCGATTACCGAGCCAAGCATCTGGTAGCCGCCGCACACGCCGAGGATCGCACGGCCCGACGCGGCGCGCGCTGCGAGCGAGGGCGCGAAGCCCCGTTCGCGGAGCCACGCGAGATCACTCACCGTCGCGCGAGTCCCGGGAAGAATCACCAGGTCGCATTGGCTCATCTCTTCAGGGCGATAAAGAGGTCGAAGCACGACGCCCGGCTCGTCAAGGAGCGGGTCGAGGTCTGTGAGATTCGATGTTCTTGGAAACGCAATCACGCCAACGGAGAGAATGTCAGGCCCGAGTGGCGCAGCGACATCGAGCCACGCGGTGAGATCGGCGGCATCTTCGGCGTCAATCTCGAGCCCGCGGCGATAGGGCAGTACGCCAAACGTCGGACGAGCTGTCATGGACGTCAGCTGGTCGACGCCACCTTGAAGGAGTTCCTTCGCTCCGCGGAACTTATTCACGATGAAACCTCGCACGAGGTCTTGATCCTCTCGTTCGAGGACCGCCAAGGTGCCCACCAGTGACGCGAAAAGTCCTCCACGGTCGATGTCGCCTACGAGTACGGCGGGCACGCCGGCAGCCCTCGCGAAACCGAAGTTAGCAATGTCGCTTGCGCGCAGATTAATCTCCGCCGGGCTTCCCGCCCCTTCGCAGATAACGACGTCAAATCGACGACGCAGCTCACGATGTGCTTCAACAACGAGATCAAGCAGTTCGCGCTTCTTCGACCAGCCACGCGCCGCGTCGAGGTCGCCTGCCGGTTGACCGAGGACGATTAGTTGGCTGGAGGTGTCGGTGCCGGGTTTTAAGAGAACGGGGTTCATGATCACTTCGGGCGTGACGTGTGCGGCTTGAGCTTGGACAACCTGGGCCCGTCCGATTTCTCCACCGTCTGCGGTGACAAATGAGTTCAGCGACATGTTCTGTGCTTTGAACGGTGCCACGGAGACGCCCTGGCGAACGAGCCAGCGGCACAGTCCTGTCACGACGGTGCTCTTACCGGCACCCGAGGACGTGCCGACAACGATGAGCGAACCTTTGCTCATCGCGTAAAGGCGTCGCGCCGCAGCATCGCTTGACTTCGCTCGATGGCGTCGTTCTCTCTTGCTACGTCGAGACTGCGGGACAAAACAACGTAGAGACTTCCAGCGACGAGAAGTCCGATGATCCAGGAGATATCGACGCCCTTTAACCACGTAGCACCAGGGCTTTGGTACAGGTTCGGAATGGACATGAAGGGAATCTCGACGGCTATGCCCACCACGTAGGCCGCGATACCTCGCAGACCCCATCGACCGTAGACGCCGTGTGGCGTGAAGAGATCGGTCGTGGCGAATTTTCCGTGTCGCACGAAGTAAAAGTCAATGAGATTCACGCTCGTCCACGGCGCCAAGAGATACAGCATGACCAGCAGCCAGTCGTTGAGGACCGACGTTGCGTTGGTCAGTACTGCGCCCAGCGCGAACCACACGACGGCCAAGCCCAGAACGGTCATCATTCGCACGCGAGAGCCTGAGGGGACCGGTCGAAATGAGTCCACGATCGTCAGTATCGACAACATGCCGCTGTACGCGCTGATGCCCATCGCCGCGACGAGTGCGCCAACGGCAACCAGCGCGAGCGCGGTCCCGGCGTGAGCAAGTGTGGCGTTGCCCGCGACGTCAATGCCCGAAAGTGCGTCACTCACGTGAAGGCGTGTTGCCATCCAGGCCCCCAAGGGAATGAGCCAGATTGGTGAGCCGACGGCACCAAGAAAGACCGCAGTCGTGATGCTCTTTCTCGAGGTAGAGCGCGATAAGTAGCGCGAGTAGTCAGAGACGCAGGGCGCGTAGGTGATGTTGTAGGACGCGGCGACGGAAAACATCGCGAAGAATCCCACGGCGTTAAAGCCACCGACCGCTGGTCCGCTGCCCGCGGCGTGGTCGGTCATGATGCCAATCGTGAGAAGTGTCCACAACGGCAGCGATAACCAAAAGAGCCAAAGAACGATCCGGTGAATCATGTCGTGTCCATAGATCGCCAGTAGAGCAGCCGCGACACTTACGACGATTGCGACACCCGTCACGTTCCACCCGAAAATGCCTAAGAGGCCCTCTTTGATGATGACGACGGTGACCACGTTGAAGCCCACAAAGGTCAGCGTTGTCGCGACGAGGGGAACGATGACGCCGCGATAACCAAACTGAGCGCGCGACTGAATCATCTGAGGCAGGCCAAGCGCGGGACCTTGCGCCGCGTGCGCGGCCATGAACATCGCCCCGAACAAGATGCCCGTCACACCAGCGACCGACGTCCAAAGTCCGTTCAAGCCCACCACTGGTCCAAAGAACGCAATCGCGACCGTGAACGGCTGGAAGTTGCCGAGGAACCAGAAAGGCGCCTGGCGCCATACTTTGCCGTGCGCAGCGTCCTCTGGTACGAAGTCCAAGTGGCGAACTTCGATTGCGCTCATGATGAGCCTTCTATTTCACTCACGCCCGCGGAATCGAACGTGGCCATCTCTCGCATGATTTTGGCCGCCGCTTGAACAATGGGTACGGCCAGCGCGCCACCGCTTCCTTCGCCGAGTCGAAGTGCGAGGTCGAGGACAGGGGTGAGTCCGAGGTGAGAGAGACCAACCGTGGCACCGGGTTCACTTGATCGATGACCAGCGATGAGGTAACCGCGAGCGGCGGGCGCGAACGCAACGGCCACAAGGGCTGCTGCCACGGAAATCACGCCATCGATTACGACAGGGATTCCTCGTGCGGCGCCGGCGACTATGAAGCCGGCCAGTGCAGCTATCTCCAGACCTCCAATCTCAGCGAGCACGTCCAACGGCGAAGGTTCAGGAGCTATGCGCAGTAATGCGGTTTCGATGACGTGGGTCTTCACATTGAGCATCTCGTCATCGATGCCCGTTCCTCGACCGGTGACGAGCTGAGGACTCGTGCGGGTAAGAGCGGCGATCAGGGCTGCCGACGGCGTGGTGTTGCCAATGCCCATGTCGCCGGTGACGAGAAGCCGAGCACCGCGCTCCATTGCGTTGTTCGCGATCTCCACGCCAACGCCGAGCGCGCGAAGCGCCTGCTCGTTCGTCATCGCAGGTTTCACGGCGAGATTGGCCGTGCCCTTTGCGACATTGCGCTCGACGAGTTCGGCGAGGTCGCCAGGAATTGGTGTCGCGACACCCACGTCGACGACCACAACGTTCGCGCCGACGTGGCGCGCTAACACGTTGATCGCTGCACCGCCGGCGCAGAAGTTGGCCACCATCTGCGCGGTGACCTCTTTTGGCCACGGCGACACACCAGCGTCCAGGACGCCGTGGTCGCCGGCGAAGACGCAAATCGTCACCGGTTCAGGTATCGGTGGGGGGCACTGTTTCGCCACCGCGCTGAGTTGCACCCCGAGTGTTTCAAGGTGGCCAAGTGAACCCTTAGGTTTCGTCAATCGCTCTTGAAGTTGGCGCGCCTCTTCGGCGATCTCGTCGCTGGGAGCAAGAATCGATCGCGCCAGCGCGTCGAAGTCATCGTTGGTCATCGTGGCGTCACTTTCCTATTCGGTACGGTCTCGACTTCTGGCGACGTATCGCCTGAAGACTGTTCAATTGTTCCATCTATCTTGTCGAGCGCACTTTCAAGCCGCGCAAGCCCCTCCTCGTTCGCGACTGCGATTCGTGACGTGTCGATGAGTCCAAAGTTGGAACAGTCGCGCACGACCACACCTTCGCGCGCGAGCGCTTCACGAAGTCCTCGACGCTTGACGAGCAACCAGTTGGCGTCTGAGGGCAAAGCTGTAAGACCAAATCGCAGTAGCAGCGAGCGAAGTCGTTGACGCAGATCCGCGATTGCAACGAAGTCGCTCGCAATGTCGAGCGGCGCGAGAAGATCAGGTAGTGCCGACGACGCTAAACCGTTCAGTGACCACATGGGCTGGTGGCGCCGAAGCGTCTCAATGAAGAAGGGATCTGCGAGTACGTAGCCAATGCGCAGGCCCGGACACGCCAGGATCTTGGTGAGCGATCCAACGACCACCGCGTCGCGGTCACCTCGACTCCACTGGCCGGTGGCCAAGGGGTAGAACGCTTCGTCCCATACGTCGGCGTGCTCGCTCGGTTCAGCCAAGAGACCACTCGGACTATGAGGATTGGATCGCCACTTCGGCCCCGTTCCTCTTGGGTGCAGTGAGAATTCGGGCTCGCTCACGGTGCCACCACGTTCGTTGGCGACGAGTGTGATTGCTTCGGCGCCGCCGTTGGTCAACAAGAGCCGATCGGAGGTCACGCCCATGGCCTCCGCAAGTGCTTCGTGGGCCTCGCGGGAATCGGGGTAGCGGCCAACCGCGTCGAGGTGGGCTGTAAGTACCGGCCGCGGATCGAGAGCCACGGGGTTAAGCGACTGCGAGAGGTCGAGGATGTCGTTGGGGTTAAGGCCAAGGGCGCGTGCCACGCGGACCCCGTCGCCACCGTGAGCCTCGGGAGGTGGAACAGTGCTCATCGACGCGTCCACCACTGTCGAACGCCGATGGCACCAAGCAGCACAAAAAGCGCCGTCGTCACGTCGCGGCTTAATCGAACGGCGTCGCCGATGTCGCTTGGTTGGACGCTTCGACCATTACCTAACGCGGGACGCTCCTCAACACGGTCTCCGTACTGACTGGGTCCGCCGAGCTGAATTCCAAGCGCCGCCGCGAAGGCCGCTTCGGCGACGCCAGAGTTCGGCGAAGGATGTGCTGGTGCCTGAGTGAGCACGGCCACGCGAATCTCATGAGCCGCTCGGGGGCGCACGAGCGTCACGAGTGCTGCGGTGCAGCGTGCCGGAACCCAGTTGGCGGCGTCATCGAGGCGAGCGCTGGCCCAACCGTAGTTTTCGTATCGGATCGATCGGTGGCCAATCATGGCGTCCATGGTGTTGATCGCGCGATAGCCAAAGGTACCCGGTGCGCCCGCGACTGCGCCCCACAGAGCCGGAGCCACGACCGCGTCGACGGTGTTCTCCGCCACAGATTCGACAACTGCGCGCGCCATTTCATCGGCGTCGAGGTCGCTCGGGTTTCGACCAACGAGCGATGGCAGGAGTTCGCGTGCACGTTCAAGGTCGCCAGCCTCCAATGCATTAGCGACGTCGGTCGCGGCGCGATGCAACGCGCGACCGCCGACGGCCAGTCCGGTGGCGAGGGCGGTCGATCTGATCAGTCGTCCAGTGGCAATGCCGAGCGCCGCACCGAACGCGGCGTGCAGTACGCCGGGGCGCTTCGCGTCTCGGTAGTTGCACTTTTCAAAGGAATCCATGACGCGTCCAAAGTGGACGACCGGATGGTGAGAGTTCGCTGGCTCGCGAAAAAGGCGATCGAGGAAAATGCCAGCTGCCGAGCCAAGAGGACGAGGTACTGACGAGGAGTTTGTCATCGAGTTGCCAGCACGAGGAGGCCGATCGTTTCTCCGACTACCGCCGCCGCGCCAAGAACGTCGCCGGTGTAGCCGCCTAGACGTCGCCGTGAGAGCAACGCGACGCCAGCAATCGCGACGAGTTCAGCACCGAGTGCCGCAAGACCTCGAGTGCCTCGTCCAATGAGTACCAGTGCGATCGACAGCACGAGGCCCGCCGATATCGAAGCAATTATCGTGACGCGTTGGCGCCTCGAGCGTGGCTCCGTCCCAAGAAAGTCCCTGACGATGCCCGTCGGACGGGCGTAGGAGAGCGTCTCGGTGATGAGAACCATCGAGGTTCGCGACGCGCACCAGAGGCCGCCGAGCACGAGGATCGCTGGCGTCAACGCGGCGAGAGCACTGAACCTAAGAAGTAGCACCGCGGCGACGGTTATCGCACCAAAGGCGCCAATAGTGGGGTCGGCCATTGCCGCGAGGCGACGTTCCTTGGTGAGCGGAGCCAACAGTCCGTCACCCGCGTCGGCAAGGCCGTCGAAGTGCAAGAGTCCAGTGAGCGCTAGGTCAACAGCGACGACAACTGCGGCGCTCGGGAGTGGCGCCAACGCCTTAGCGACGAGCCACCAGATCGCGCCGAGCGCGAGACCGAGCAGCGCACCAACTGCGGGAAACCAGATCATCGTTGAAGGGTTCGGCGCGCTCGCTCGCCCAAAGGGCGTAAGAAATGCGATCGCGCGACGCACTAGTTGTCACCGGCTGGCAATGAGAGAACGCGCCCAGCCACCACGAGGAATACAGTGTCAGCCACGAGCGCGATTGTTTGATTCAGTGTCCCGAGTGCGTCTCGAAAATCACGGCCCAACGGCGACTCTGGATGCACGCTCAATCCCACTTCGTCCGAGACGATGATCGTGTCGCCAACACGTCGTGACAATGCATCGACGAGACCAAGGAGATCGGGTTTCATCTCGGACAATCCGGCGAGCCAAGGGCCGAGCGAATCGATTAACACTGTGCCAGTGGTTGCGCTCAGCACGCTTACCAAATTGTCCTCAGCTTCGACGGTGCTCCAGCGTGACGGGCGGCGTTGTTGGTGTTGGGCAACGCGCGAGGCCAGGTCGTCGTCGTCATTAACGCGCATGGTTGCTACGTAGGTGACGTCGTCACTTGACGCCGCGGCTAAGCGCTCTGCGATGTGTGACTTTCCCGATCGAGCGCCGCCGAGGACGAGGGTAATCACGCCGTCCATCCCTTCGCGCCCGCAAGTACGGCGCGATGTGCGGCGCGCGCCAGGCGTGAACCCCAGAGAGATCGAGGACCGCCGAATCGCTCAATCTCGCCCTCGAGCGGACAGAAAATGGTGACCGCGTCCGAGGGGGTGCCGGTCGCATCAATGTTGGCGTCGAAGAGAGCTTGGGACTTTGCCTCGGTTGCCGTTGCCACAGCGTTGATGAGTGCGGCCTCTTCGAGTCGCACGGGCACGAACGCGACAATATTTATGGTGCCCGCTGTGACCGGTGATCCTTCAGACTTGTCATCGCTAGCGGCCCAGGTTGGATGGGAGATACCAACGGTCACTTCAACATCGACGTTCTCATCACGGGACTGTTGGTATCGACGCACCCTTGCGGCGGTCAGCATGCCAACGCCAGAGCCGGTGAGATGCAGGACAGTGGCTAACTCAGTCACGTGTTGATCGATATCGACGCGTTGATAGTCACTCGGGACTTGGGCGTTAAAGACCCAGTTGCGCGGGCCAAGACCGCCGCCGAAGCTGGCCGTTGAGGCGCACAGCATCGGTTCAGCGAGGCGCCAAACGAGCACGTCGAGCTCGACGCCGTTTTCTTTGCGTGACGTCAACTCAGCGAACATCAGTATTCGATGCCCTTCTTCGCACGAATACCTTGTTGGTAGGCATGCTTAATCATGGTCATCTCGGTGACGGTATCGGCGATGTCAATAAGCTCTTGTGGTGCGTTGCGGCCAGTAATGATCACGTTAGTAGTGCGAGCTCGGCCGGTAATGGCGTTGACCACGTCCGCGACGTCAACCCAGCCGTAACTCACCGCGTACGTCACTTCGTCAAGAATGACCATGTCGTAGTCGCCACTCGCCAGTTTTTCTAACGCCACGGACCAGGCGTGACGACCTTTGGCCACCGTTTCTTCGATGTCGGTTGACTCCCACGTGAAGCCGTCACCTAACGTCTGCCACTCGATGCCGAGGTGCTCGGCAAGTTTGCGTTCGCCAACCTGCCACTTACCGCCCTTCACGAACTGGATCACGACTACGCGCCAATCGCGCGCCCACGCTCGTCCCATGACGCCGAAAGCGGATGAGGACTTACCCTTTCCGTCGCCGGTGTTGACAATCACGATGGAGTCGGCCCGGATGAGCTTCTCTGGTGTTTCGGGAGCTTGGCGCTGTTCTTCAGGCATGGTTTCCTTTCGGTTTGGTACGACGAGGTACTACAACGAGCTCGCCGTCTTCGGTGCGAAGAATACGTACCTGCGTACCGAAGTGGTAATCGAGCAATTTCTCTTCCAAGACTTCTTCTGCGGTGCCCGCGGCCACGATCGAGCCAGCGTCAAGGAGCACGAGTTGTCCTGCGAACTGTGCGGCTAACGAGAGATCGTGCATCGCACTTATAACAGTCAGACCACGCTCGAGTCGAAGCTCGTCGACGAGCTCGAGCGCTTCGACTCTGCGGCCGAGGTCGAGTGCACTCGTTGGCTCGTCGAGCAAAAGGGCAGGGGCGTCTTGGGCTAACGCACGCGCAAGCACGAGGCGCTGAAGTTCGCCGCCCGACATCGTGCCGAGATGACGCTCGGCAAGCTGAGAGAGACCAAGTCGCTCCAAGAGATTGCCCGCGATCTCACGATCGTTTGGACCCTCGGCCCCGAAGTAGCCAAGATGAGGCATGCGTCCAAGAGCCGCGTAGTCGATGGCGCGCATGTCGGGTGGCAGCTCCGGCTTTTGTGGAACGTACGCGACAAGTTTCGCGAACTCTTTTCGTGAGAGATCTGCCACCGCTCGTCCGTTTACGAGAATCTCACCGCTGTAACTGATGAGTCGTGCGATACTTCGAAGGAGCGTTGTCTTGCCCGCGCCGTTCGCGCCGATTACTCCGAGCCACTCGCCCGAGGCCACCGAATGCGTGACGTTGTTAAGGGCGATTGAGGAACCGTAACTAACACCAACGTCGCGTAGTTCGACAATGTTGTGGTGCGCAGCGTCGAAGGCGATTTCGCTACTCACTAGAGCACGCCTTCGTGAGTTCGCCGGGAACGTAGAACGAAGATAAAAAACGGACCACCGACGAAAGCGGTAATAACGCCGAGTGGAACTTCTGCGGGCGACTCAATTGTGTGAGCGACGAGGTCGGCCAGTATCAGGAACGCTGCGCCCGCGACCATGGACACGGGCATCACAACGCGGTAGCTCGCGTTCGTTGTCCGACGTATGACGTGGGGAACGATGATGCCCACAAAGCCAATGAGTCCACTCACCGACACCGCGGCCGCAGTGCCCAGCGTCGCCGCGGCCACGACAATAAGGCGAATTCGTTGGGGATTGATACCGAGGCTGCTGGCCTCTTCTTCTCCGAGTCGCAGTACGTCCAAAAGTCGGCGATGCGCTAAGAGCACGACGGTACTAACCGCGAGGTAGGGGAGTATCAACCACACGTCGGACCACGTCGCGAGCGAGAGACTGCCCAAGATCCACGAATAGACAGCCTGAAGATCCTGTGCATGTTGTTGCTGGAGAAACGTCTGAGCCGCGGTAAAGATTGCGGCGATGGCGATACCGGCGAGCACAATGGACGCGCCCGAGGATCGTCCTCCGAATCGTGCGCCCACTAAGTAGGTGAGGGTTACCGCACCGGCGCCGCCAATGAACGCGGCGATGGGTAGCAGCGCCGTGGAACCAGAGTTCGCCACAATCACGATCGTGGCGCCTAGCCCGGCGCCAGCGGCAACGCCGAGGAGATATGGATCAGCGAGGGGGTTTCGAAACACGCCTTGATACGACGCGCCGCCGGCGGCCAGCATCGCGCCAACGAGTCCGCCAAGTACGACACGCGGAAGACGGACATCCAACACGATCGCTTGATTAATCACGGAGTTCGAGGCCGCTGAATGAAAGTGCAGCAATGGAATGTGCGACACGAGCACTTGGATTACCGTCCAGAGTGATACGCCCGATGGACCAATCGCGGTACTAAGCACCACGACCACAATGAGCCCTATTCCCGTGACGAGCAGGGGCATCCGCGCCGAGACCGGCGCGGATGCCCCTGCTCGAGACTCTGAAGCGTTTCGAGGACTCGAGGTCTCGCTACTGGTCGAGGTTGTACTCACGACGAGGCGGACGCCGTCTTACTCTTAAGAGCCTTGGCGACGTCTCCCAGCAAGACGGTGACACGTGGTCCCCACCGCGACGCAATGTCATCATTGAGTCCAACGACGCGACTATTTTTGATCGCGCTCAATGCCGACCAACCGGGACGTTGACCTAGGGTCGTCGCGTTCGCCTTGCAGCAGATTGTGTCGGCGAGAAAAATGTACGTGGGATTCGCCTTCAGAATGAACTCCGCGCTTAGCTGAGGGTAGCCACCACTCGCTGCAACGCCTTTGGCGGTGTCCGCGATGGACTTAAGGCCGAGGAGTGAGAAGAGCTGACCAACGAACGTCGAGGACGTGACCGAGTAGTACGTAGGGTCAAGCTCGTAGTAGTACGTCGTACCCTTCGGAGCCTTTGGCGTCGCACTCAGAATGCGCGCGATTTTGGATTTCACGCGCGTGACTTCGGCTTTGGCGCCCGCGACGTTGCCGGTCGCTTTTCCGAGACTCGTGTACTGGGCGTATGACTGTTTGAGATTCGACGCGGCGGGATCGTAAAGAACCGGAATTTTGAGAGCCGCCATCTGCTTGTTGAAGTTCGCTGAGTCGCTCGACACGACGACTAGGTCGGGTTTGTACTTAGCGATGGCTTCGACATTGGGCGTGTAGGCGCTGAGCTTGGTGATGGGCGCCTGTGGGGGATAGTCGGAGTAACTGTCGACGGCCTTGACCTGAGATCCTGCACCGATGGCGAAGAGAATCTCGGTCGCCGCTGGCGAAAGTGAGACGATCGCCGATGGACGAGACTTGAGGGTGAAGTTTCCGTTGGCCGCCTTTAAAGTTATTGGGAAGCCGGAACCAGCTTTCGCGGCGGACTTCGTGCCGGCGGCCCCGCTCGCGAGCGGGGCAGACGTCAGTCCAAAGAGGATGACGAGAGCCAGCAGACTCTTTTGAATGGTACGCATAGTTAATCTCCGTTAGCTAGTCGGAGGACGAACTAAATCCGTCCACTCCTACGGAGAAGAACGAACCGTCCCTCCACCGAGGACTGATTACGTCGATACAGTGAAGGCGACCGGACTCGTCCCCAATTTGGGGCTTTA
>Ga0208357_1000135_pt1 | contig 57536 bp, 57 predicted proteins | sample NGESurdeep092012_6_FD_184487 | JGI IMG/M metagenome (GOLD analysis project Ga0208357, IMG submission 184487) | Arctic peat soil microbial communities from Barrow, Alaska - NGEE Surface sample F52-2 deep-092012 (SPAdes) | ecosystem: Environmental > Terrestrial > Soil > Wetlands > Peat ...
GCGTGGTAATCGCCGGGTAAATCGAGACGTCCGCGCTGGTTTTTCCTTTATCGGGTGTCAAACGAAGGGTGGTGGCGAAGTGCGACGTTCCCTGGGCGGAGAGGGTGGAGAGCGCGTTTTGGTGGATTACGTCAAACTTTGGCGTCGTGACAGCCTGCGCGGCCGAGGGCCACGTCACCGCTGCGAGGCTGAGTAGTACGACGCTTAGCGCCCGCCACCAGGTCGAAAATCGGTGGATCATTGCCACCACAGGCTACCTTCGAAGGCTCGCTTCATCGGGAGCCCACTACCGTTATTCGCGGTGACTTCCTTTTCTTACGCCCATGATCGTCTGAGTGAACTGGCTCTCTTGTCACGTCCGCTCGCGAACGCGTTCGCCGACGCGGGCTTCTCGCTCTACGCCGTGGGTGGGTCGGTGCGCGACGCACTGCTCGGCGAACCGCCGCGTGAAGACTTCGAGATTGACTTCACGACAAACGCGCGCCCCGACGATATTGAGCGACTGATGAAGCCGTTGTGCAGTGGATTGTGGCAACAGGGAAGAGACTTTGGAACCATTGGCGGGTTGTTGCGCGAGAGCGAGATCAAAGTTGAGGTGACGACCTTTCGCTCGGAGTCCTACGTGGACCATTCTCGTAAACCAGCCGTGGAGTGGGGTGACTCACTCGAATCAGATCTAAGTCGACGCGACTTTACGATCAACGCCTTGGCGCTCGACGTGATTGCATTGAACGCTGAGACGCCCGGCGTCCAGACGCTCTTTGACTTTTTTGGTGGCTTTCACGATCTCTCTGACCGAGTGCTGCGCTCGCCCATCGATCCTGAGATTCTCTTTAGCGACGATCCACTGCGGATGCTTCGCGCCGCGCGCTTCGCGGCACGCTTTGACATGAGCATCGATCCCGCGCTCGAAGCAGCGGCGACCAAGATGGCCGAGAAGCTCGCCATCGTGTCGGCGGAGAGAATTCGCGGAGAACTCGACCTGTTGCTACTGACACGCCAGCCTTCGATCGGCCTTGACTTCATCGTGCGCACGGGTCTCGCCGACCACTTCTTTCCCGAACTTCCTAAGTTGCAACTCGAACAAGACCCCGTTCACCTTCACAAGGACGTGCTCAAGCACACGTGGGCCGTTGTCGATAAGACGTCGCCGTCGCTCGTGCTTCGACTCGGTGCACTCTTTCACGACATTGGAAAGCCCAACACCCGCGCGATCAGCGATGAGGGGGTGACCTTTCGATTCCACGATGTCGTGGGCGCGAAGATGACGCGTAAGCGCATGACGGCGCTCAAGTACTCCCAAGACATGATTGACCAGGTCGCGATGCTGGTTGAGCTTCATCTTCGTTTTCACACCTACAAACTCGGTTGGAGCGACAAAGCAGTGCGTCGCTACGTGCGTGACGCGGGTGACTTACTTGAGGAACTTAACGAGCTCACCCGTTGTGACTGCACGACACGTAACGCCCGTAAAGCGGCCACACTCGCGCAGCGGATGGACGAACTCGAGGATCGTATTGCGGAACTTCGAGAACTCGAAGATCTAAATCGTCTACGCCCGGCGCTCGACGGCGTTGCAGTGATGGCGTTGCTCGATATTGGTCCGAGTCGCGCGGTGGGTCAGGCTCTTGACTTTCTCATGGAAATACGCCTTGACGAAGGTGAGATCTCCGAAGAGGCGGCGGCGACGCGCCTACGTGCGTGGTGGGAGACCCAACCTCACTAAAAGAAAACCCCCCGCCGAAGCGGGGGGTTTTCTTTAGATAGTGCTCTTTAGGGCCAGACGGGGTTTTCGGCACCGTCGGCGAAGGCGTTGACCATGTCGTGGGCCTCGTCGTCGTGGAACTGAACGGGTGGCGACTTCATGAAGTAGGCCGACGGTCCAACCAATGGTCCACCGATGCCGCGATCGAGCGCGACCTTGGCGCAACGAACGGCGTCGATGATGACGCCAGCAGAATTCGGTGAGTCCCAGACTTCGAGCTTGAGTTCGATGTTGAGCGGCGCGTCACCAAAGTTGCGTCCTTCCATACGGATGTACGCCCACTTTCGGTCGAGTAGCCACGGCACGTGGTCGCTCGGTCCAATGTGTACGTCGTCGGGGTCCATGTCAGAAAGTTCGATCTGGCTCGTGACGGCTTGGGTCTTGGAGACCTTCTTCGACTCCAGGCGTTCGCGGTCGAGCATGTTCTTAAAGTCCATGTTGCCGCCCACGTTGAGCTGGTAGGTGTGGTCGAGGGTGAGACCGCGGTCTTCAAAGAGACGTGTCAAGACGCGATGCACGATCGTGGCGCCAACTTGGCTCTTAATGTCGTCACCGATAATTGGCACGTTGGCGTCGGCGAACTTCTTGGCCCAGACGGGGTCGGAGGCAATGAACACGGGAATCGCGTTCACGAAGGCCACGCCAGCGTCAATCGCGGCCTGTGCGTAGTAACGCTGGGCTTCTTCAGAGCCGACGGGCAGGTACGAGACCAGCACTTCGGCGCCGGCGTCCTTCAGTGCCTGAGCAACGTCGACTGATTCAAGCGGCGACTCTTCAATAGAGGCGCGGTAGTACTTGTTGAGGCCATCGAGCGTTGGTCCGCGCTGGACGATCACACCGAGCGAGGGGACGTCGGCGAATTTCAGCGTGTTGTTCTGGCCGCCGTCAATTGCCTTGCCGAGGTCGTTGCCGACCTTGGAGGCATCAACGTCAAAAGCCGCGACGAACTCGAGGTCGCTGACGTGATAGCCGCCGAGCACCACGTGCATGAGTCCGGGGACGTTGTCCTCGGGTTTAGCGTCGCGGTAGTACGTCACGCCCTGAATCAGTGAACTGGCGCAGTTTCCGACGCCAGCAATAGCCACACGAATCTTCTTCACGGCCTTCCTTTCCTACTTCGCGTCATTCGCGAAGGTCTGCTGATTACTACGTTCGGTGGACAACAGAGTGTCAATCCACGCGAGGTCTAACTCGACGCCATGGGCAGCGTGTTCCATCACGCCGCGGGCGTAGCCGTCGAGTTCTTCGTTGGCCGAGCCGGCGCGAACTTCCGCCAGTCGTCCTACGAGATCGGTGCGACGGCGCTCTAAGAGACTGACCCGAAGTGTCGGGGTCAAGTACTTCGCGAGAGCCATGCGCAGAGAAAAGTTCTTGCCATCATCAAGTGTGGCGGGGTCGCCAAGGAGTGTGATGAACTCTTGGCGGCCGCGATCGGTGATTCGATAGACCTTGCGTCCGCGCCGTCCAAGACCCGTACTGGCACGCAGCGAGCGAAGCGACGCTCGCTCACCCGAAAGCGAACCTGTCGAGAGGGAACTGGCTCGTGGCGCCACAGGCAAAACGGCTTCAACGAGTCCGTGACGCTCAAGACGAGCGAGTGCGGGGTAGATCGAACCAAAAGATACGTTGGCCCATACGCCGAGTCGGTCACGTAACTGAGAACGAACTTCGTAACCGTGGTGGTCTCGATCCATGAGCAGTCCCAGGATGGCAATGTCTAACACGCGATACAGCATATCACATCGATATATCGAATGATACGGAGTGTGCTGTACCAATGAATTAAAGGCAGGTAATGTCACCCGTAATGGATAAGCGCTTTGGAACCAGCACCGCCGACGGGGCTGTCGTTGAGTTCGGTCTTGTGCGTCACGCGTTGCTCGCCAAAATCGCCTCTGGACAACTTCGCCACGAGGACGTCTGTGACGCGCACCCCGAACTTCTTCGTGCTGCGCGCAACCTCGGTCGTAAATCTGGCGAGACCTGTCCGGTCTGTAGTGACGCTGAGCTCGTTGAGGTGACGTACGTCTTTGGTGCGCGACTGCCTTCGGGCGGCACGTGCCCCTCGTCGCGCGCCGAGTTGCTGAAGCTCGAGCGCCGCGAAGACGTCGTGCAGTGTTACGCCGTCGAAGTCTGCGTGGGGTGTTCGTTTCATCATTTGGCGCGCAAGTGGGTCGCCGGTGGTCGACGGGCGAGAAGGAGCATGCCACTCGTTAAGAAGGTCGGCGAATGAAACTCTCTGCGCCGCTCATTCGTGGGCGCAAGCGTCGTGACGGTGGATCGCCCCTTGTAATGGTGACGGCCTATGACGAGCCGGGCGCACGCTACGCAAGCGCCGCGGGTGTCGATCTGATTTTGGTTGGTGATTCTCTCGCCAACGTGGTGCTTGGACACGACGACACGTTGCACGTGAGCGTCGAGGAAATGTGTCATCACGTACGCGCCGTCGCTGCAGCAAAGCCCGACGTGCACGTCGTGGCCGACATGCCCTGGCTGAGTTATCACTTGAGTGTCGTCGACAGCGTTCGCAACGCCGCGATGCTTATACGAAGCGGTGCCGACAGCGTAAAACTCGAAGGCGGCCGCGTTCGTCGCGAAGTCGTGCGAGCAATTCTCGACGCCGAGATTCCCGTGATGGGTCACCTTGGCCTGACTCCTCAGAGCGTGATGGCCTTTGGCGGATTCAAAGTTCAGGCCAAGACGCGAGAAGCCGCCCAGCAACTAAGTCTGGACGCCAAAATTCTTCAAGATGAGGGTGTCTTTGCCGTCGTGATCGAAGGAGTTCCGAGCGTTGTCGGGACACGAATTACCGAGGCGCTCGAGATTCCAACCATTGGCATTGGCGCGGGACCCGACACGGACGGTCAGGTGCTGGTGTTTCACGATATTTTGGGCATGTCGCGCGGTAAGCCCGCCAAATTCGTCCGGCGCTACGCCGATCTCGGTCCGGAGATCACTGAGGCCCTGGCCCATTTCGCCAGCGACGTGCGAAATGGGGAGTTTCCTGGGCCCAGCGAGGTCTACGCCAACCCCGAGGACTTGCTCAACTAGCCATTTTTGGTCTCCTGCAGTAGGATTGACTTCCCACAAGCGTGGGGTAGTACCAATCAAACCCTGCTCTGTTTTCCGCAGAGCCCGGCGTGTCCGGACCAGAGGGAAAGGAAACCGGCCATGAGGCCTTATGAAACGATGATCGTGTTCGACACAACGGTCGACGCGCAAGCTATCCAGATTTCGCTCGACCGAGCGCTCGAGACAATTCGTACTAATGGTGGAACCCCAGGAACCATCGACCGTTGGGGCAAGCGTCCCTTGGCGTACGAAATCAACAAGCGTAAAGAGGGCTACTACGTCCTAGTGGAGTTCAGCGGCGAGTCGATCACGGTCGATGAGCTTGACCGCATTTTGACTCTCTCGGACGAGGTTCTTCGATACAAGATTCTTCGTCGCCACGTGCGAACCAGCGCCAGCCGTGTAACGGCCCAGGCGTAGGTTCGGACGCCTAACTCCAAGGAGAAGAAATATGGCTGACAACACCATCACCGTCGTAGGGAACATCACCCGCGACCCCGAGCTGAAGTTTCTCAACAGCGGACAGGCCGCCGTTCGACTTTCCGTCGCGGTAAATCGTCGCTGGCAGAATCGACAGACCCAGGAGTGGGAAGAGCGTGTGTCGTACTTTGAGGTCACGGGCTATGGCTCGATGGCTGAGAACGCCGCGAACTCTCTCACGAAAGGTACCCGCGTCGTTGTTTCGGGGCGCCTCGAGCAGCGTTCGTGGGAGACCGAGAACGGTGACAAGCGTTCGATCGTAGAGATCAACGCCGACGAGATCGCGCCGTCACTGCGCTACGCGACGGCCGTCGTCACAAAAACCCCCCGGGCGGAAGGTTCGAATTTTCAGTCGAACGATCGACCCGCGAACCAACCACGAACGAATGAACCAAGTACTTACGCTTTCGATGAGGAGCCCTTCTAATGCCACGTATTAATAACCCCAAACCGCCAAAGCGCGCGCCGAAGATTGATATTCGTCGTGGTGCAAAGAAGAAGCCCTGCTCCTTCTGTCAGCACGGCGTCGACCGCGTTGACTACAAGGATCTTGCTCAGTTGCGCAAGTACATCTCGGATCGCGGGAAGATTCGTGGCCGTAAGGTCTCGGGCAACTGCCAGCAGCACCAGCGTGACGTTGGCGACGCCATCAAGACTGCTCGTGAGCTCGCGCTGCTGCCCTACACGCAGCGCACGGTGACCGAACGTCGTGGCGGACGCGGACGCGACGGTCGTGACGGGGGCCGAGAAGGTCGCGATGACCGTGGTCCTCGTACTCCTCGCCCGAGCCGCGACGGCGACACGCCGACAGAGAGTCCCGCTGCTGAGAACGTATTGCTCGAAGACGCCAGTTCCGCCGCAGAAGTGTTCGAGACTGAGTTGGTTGAGGAGGTCGCAGAATGAAGGTCCTACTGAGAAGTGACGTACGCGGACTCGGACGACGTGGTGACATAGTCACCGTGAAGTCGGGATACGCCCGCAACTTTCTGTTCCCTTCGGGCGCGGCTTTAGGAGCCAGTGCGACAACTGAAGTGCAAGCAGCTCTTATGCGCAAGGCTCGTTCGGCCATTGACGCAAAAAGCATTGCCGCCGCGGAAGATCAGAAGGCAATCATCGAAAAGTCGACACTTACTATTGGCGCGCGCGCCGGCACGAACGGTCGACTCTTTGGTTCGATTGGTGAGACCGATGTGGTCAACGCGATTCGTACCGCGACGGGCATCTCGCTCGATCGTCACGCAATCTCGCTGGGCGAGCACCTCAAAGAAGTGGGCAGCGCTACCGCGCAGGTCACCCTCTTTGACGGCGTCGTCGCGACCGTGAATATTGAGGTAGTAGCGAAGTAACGCTCCGCTTCTAGATTTTCACTCGCCGGGGCCTTTGGGCCCCGGCGAGTTGCATGTAACACCCTTCTGAGACGATAAAAACCGTGAAGTTACCCACAGGATTACCCCAAAAGGTTGTTCATACGTCGCAACCACCCACAGGATTACCCCACGTTGTTGTTATTGCGCCACACAACCATTATCGACAACCGTTGAGGTCTTATGACGCAACTTGAAACAGACCGATCCCGACAAGTCCCGGGCGGCAGAATTCCACCCAGCGTCATCGAAGCAGAAGAGTCACTCATTGGCGCGATGCTGCTCTCACAAGAAGCAGTGAGCGTTGCCTACGAGAACGTGCAGGCCGAAGATTTTTATCGCCCACTGCACGGACAGATCTTCAGCGCGATCATCGCGCTCGCCCACGCTGGCGAACCGGTTGACTACGTCACCGTGCAGGCGAAGCTCCAAGAGCGTGGTGCGGTCGCAGTTGAGTTGGCGGTCCTCTCGTCACTGCAGCTCAACACACCGTCGGCGGCGAACGCGGTGCACTACGCCGAGTTAGTTCGAGAGAAGGCTCAGCAGCGTCGATTGATTTCAGTAGCGGGCGAGATCGTTGACGACGCCTACGTGGCCACCGACGACGTCGTTGGTTTGATCGACGAAGCCGAGAGGAAGATCAACGCCATTGGCGACGACCGAAAGATTGATTCGGTGTCGCCTCTTCAGCGACTCTTACTGAGCGAAGCCGACATCCTTGAACAGCGTGGCGAGACGAGAGGTCAATTCAACGGTCTCGAAACTGGTTATCGCTCGCTCGACGCAATCCTTCAAGGACTCCAAACGAGTTCTATGACCATTGTCGGGGCTCGACCCGCGACCGGTAAGACGGCCTTCGCGTTGGGCATCTTGATTCACGTCGGCGCGGTGGTGAATCGCCCCGCGTTGTTTTTCTCATTGGAAATGAGTCGCCAGGAGTTGGCCGAGAGAATTCTCGCCTCCACGGCGCGTATCGACTCTTCGAAACTCCGCACTGGCGATCTCAGCGAGTCCGACTGGAACCGCGCGCATGAGGCGTTTGGTTATCTACAGTCCGCGAAGGTCTTCATTGACGACAACCCGAGTTTGACGATCATGGACGTGCGCGCGCGTGCTCGACGCATCAAACAACAAAACGGTGACCTCGGCATCGTGATCATTGACTACTTGCAGTTGATGAGTTCTCGGGGTCGCGCGGAGAACCGCCAGGTCGAAGTCTCAGAGATGAGTCGCTCGCTCAAGATTCTTGCGCGAGAGCTCGAGTGCCCCGTGGTGGCGTTGTCGCAGCTTTCGAGAAAGCTCGAAGAGCGCGCCGACAAGCGGCCCATGATGTCCGACCTTCGCGAGTCGGGCTCGTTGGAGCAAGACGCTGACGTTGTCTTGTTTTTGTATCGTCCCGAGATCTACGGTGATGTCTCTAATGACATGAAGGCCGATGCCGAGATTATTGTCGGAAAGAACCGTAACGGTCCAACGCGCACGGCTCACTTGACGTGGCGCGGTGAGTTTGCTCGATTCGACAACGTTGCCGAGGCGCGCGAGATTTAGCGAAGTCTTTCTTGACGCACAATGCCCGCGCCGTTGGCGCGGGCATTGTGCAATCAAGACGTACTTATTTTGGCTGCATCCGGATGCCGGCGTCGATGCGAATCGACTCGGCGTTCATGTAACTGTTCGACAGCAACTCAACGGCCAGGGAAGCGAACTCTTCGGAGTAGCCGAGACGCTTTGGAAAAAGCACGCCCGCGCCAAGACGAGCCTTGAACTCGTCGGACTGAGGGCCAGTGCCGTAGATGGGCGTGTCGATAAGTCCCGGCAGGATGCAGTTCGCTCGAACCCCAATGGGTGCAATGTCACGAGCGAGAGGCAACGTGAGGCCAACGACGCCGCCCTTGGACGACGAGTAGGCCACTTGGCCAATCTGACCGTCCTCGGCGGCGACCGACGCCGTGTTCACGAGCGCGCCACGCATGTTGTCAGCGTCGGGCGTGTTGTGACTCATGGCCGTTGCCGCGAGACGACAGACGTTGAACGTACCAATTAGGTTGATCTCAATCACCTTGCGGTAGAGATCGAGGTCGTGGGCTGAGGCGTACTCACCGTCTTTACCGATGGTGCGCGTCGCCCATCCGATGCCCGCGCAGTTGACCGCACTCCACAGCGGGGCCATAGCTTTGGCGGCTTCTATCGCAGCAATGACCTGGTCGGTGTTCGTGACGTCACAGTGCACGTACGCGCCACCAATTTCTTTGGCGATGGCCTCGCCACCGGCGTCGTTGAGGTCCGCGACGACGACCTTGACGCCACGCGCGGCGAGTGCACGCGCGGTTGCTTCTCCGAGTCCCGATGCGCCGCCGGTTACGACAGCTGATGTGTTCTTGAGTTCCATGCTGCTCCTGTCATCGGTTCAGCGGTGGGCTGAACCGATAAGAGTCAAGCAGACATTGAGAGGGAGCGGCGAGACCGGATGGCCGGTCTCGCCGCTGGGGAAAACTCAACGAGATGTCAAGGCAAGCTCAGGGTCGGTTTGTACGAACTGCCGATACGCGTTGATCGTCGCTTCGTAGTCAGCAATGAGGGCGCGCTGGCGGTACAACTCGGCCACGTGATCACGCTCACGATGGCGCGCTCGTTCAAGGTGCGCGCTGAGCCAGGGAAGTCCGAGGCCTGCAGCTAGTCCACAACTGACGAGCATTACGGTGAAATACACGCTGAGCATTTGATGATCCTTTCGACGCAGTCGCTTACTCGATGTAGTTTCACCACTGATTAAATGACTTGCGCGAGAGTAAGTCAAGAGGAAACTAAGAATTTTTTCGTCCTCAGGATATTCACAGGACACTGGTTGACGAGGTGGTGAATACTGTGTCGAGAACGCGATCATTGAGAGTCCTCTAGCGTATAAACGTGGCTTCCATCTATGAGTACTCCAAAGAAGAGTTGTCGGATCTTCTCGTGGACGAGCCACGGTACCGACTCGACCAGCTTTGGCAGGGACTATGGGTCGACGGTCTAGCGATAGAGGACATCTCCACTATTTCCAAAGCCCTTCGCGCGCGACTCGCCCAGGAGTTCCCGTCGAGCCTTGAAGTGCTCAACGACGTCGCGAGTGATCACGGTTCGACGAGGAAATGGGTCTTTCGTTTGGAGAACGGTTTAACTATTGAAACCGTCTTGATGCACTACGACGATCGCGTCACGGTGTGCGTATCGTCCCAAGCAGGATGCGCGATGGGCTGTACGTTCTGCGCGACGGGCCAGATGGGTTTTAGTGGTCACCTCACCACCGGACAGGTCATCGAGCAGGTCATGTTCGCCGCGCGAGCTGCTTCGCCGTCACGACTTTCCAACGTGGTTTTTATGGGTATGGGCGAACCGCTCGCCAACTACCTCGTCACCGTGAACGTTGTCCGGCGACTCCACGAATACCGCGGACTTTCGGCGCGCCACCTCACCGTCTCAACGGTTGGTGTGGCACCAGCGATTGAACGACTCGCGAGAGAAGGACTGCCGCTTACTCTTGCGGTGTCACTGCACGCGGCGAATCATGAAAGCCGAAACGAGTTAGTGCCCCTTAATCGCCGTTATCCACTTGAGCGGCTGCATAAGGCCTGTTCGACGTGGCTGGAAACTACGGGGCGTCGACTCAGCTTTGAATGGGCCCTCATCGACGGTGTCAACGACACGGACAAGGCCATGGACGAGCTCGCGGCGTACGCGAACTCGCTCGACGCGCACGTAAATTTGATTCCACTCAATCCCACGCCGGGCTACCTCGTACTTGGCTCAAGCGCCCGACGAGTTGTGGAATTTCGAGAAGGGCTGCAACGCCGTGGCGTGAACGTCACGGTACGTAACACGAGAGGTCGATCAATCGCCGCGGCCTGCGGTCAGTTGGCGATCGTGACAAATCCGAAGCGCCGTTCGATTCCTGTGCGCAGCGCCTAGAGCGATTGTTCTTTCCAAAAACTCGGTCGCCAGCGCACGAGCGTGAGAACGCCGAGAACACACATAATGCCGCCCGAGACAATTGAGAACTCGGTTGACGTGAAGTTCGCCACCGTTCCCGATTCGAGGTCACCTAAACGAGGTCCACCGGTCACGACCGCCATCTGTATTGCGGAGATTCGACTGCGGTAGTCATCGAGAATGGACGTCTGCAAAATGGTGCTTCGAAGTACGGCGGAAATGACGTCCATCGCGCCCGCGACTCCCAGGCACGCGAGTCCGACCCAGAGGACGGGGACGAGACCGAAGAGCGCCATAACGAGACCCCACGTGATCACGACGAGAACCACGAGTCGACCTCGCCGACGAATGCGGTCCAGCCATCCAGTGAAGAGCGCCATAACGAGCGCTCCGGCCCCGGGTGCGGCATAGAGCAGACCCAAAATCACTGGACCACCGTGATAGACGTGCAACGTCATGGCGGGAAACAGTGCACGAGGCAGGCCAAAGACCATGGCGTTCAGATCAACGAGGTAGACCGCTTGGACCACTGCGTGAGAGCGCACGTAGCGAAAGCCCTCACCAATGGCGCGGAGCATCTTGACGCCCCCGTGTTCGCCAACCGGCTTCATTGAAGCCATGAAAAAGGTCGTGAACGTGAGAGCCATGAATGTTCCCGCGTCAATGAAGTAGCACCAGGAGAGTCCGACCGTCGCGAGGAGCGCACCGGCTGCCGCGGGACCCACCATCGTGCCCGTGTTGTAGAGGACTTGATTGAGTGAATACGCGGCGACGAGTTCTTCGGGTTTAACGAGAGTGGGTATCACTGCGGTTCGAAGCGGACCTGAGAGACCAGCGAACCCGGCCGCGAGCGCGGGCAACGTCACTAAGAGTGCGAAGTAGGGATGAACAGCGAGCGCGTTTAGTCCAAGTCCCAGGCTGAGCAGACCAAGAAGAAATGACGCGCCAATGAGCAACGTTCGTCGATCGAAGCGATCGCCGAGTGCGCCACCCCAGAGAGAACCAATGATGAGTACGGGGAGTTGTATGAAACTAACGAGTCCGACCCAAAGGCTTGAATCTGTCACTTGATACACCTGATAAGCCACGGCGACGATGGTGAGGTTACTGCCAAGTACCGAAACGAATTGGCCGATAAAAAGTAAACGAAAGTCTCGACTCGTTCGTAAAGGGGTTACGTCTACGAACAGGCGGGGCACCACTTCATCGTACGAGAGTAAGGTGAATCCCTGGGGGTAGTGGTCTAAGGAGTGTTGATGATCGGCGAAGAACTGATCCAGTTACTAACACCCGAAGGGGAACGCGTTAAGCACCCTGAGTACGAAAGCACCCTGAGCGGTGAAGAGATATTTGGTCTCTATCGCGACATGATTATCGTTCGCCGACTGTGTAACGAATCAACGTCGCTCCAGCGCCAAGGCCAGCTCGCGCTATGGGCACCGATCCAAGGTCAAGAGGCCGCGCAGATTGGCGCCGGGCGAGCCTTGGCCCCCATGGACTTCACGTTCCCCACCTACCGCGAGCACGGTATTGCCTGGTGTCGTGGGGTACCACCTGAGGACATGCTCCGACTTTTTCGCGCCACCTCGAATGGAGGCTGGGATCCACAGAAGTACCGTCACTCGGTGCCGGCGATTGTCTTAGGTAACCAAGTTCTTAACGCCGTGGGCTACGCGATGGGCATTCAGCGCGACGGCGCCGAAGAGGCCGTGATGACGTTCTTCGGAGACGGCGCCTCAAGTCAAGGCGACGTACTTGAAGCATTCGTGTGGGCCGCGTCGTTCAACACACCCGTCGTCTTCTTCTGTCAGAACAATCAGTGGGGCATCTCTACACCGATGTCGACGCAGTCGAAGATTCCGCTCTACCACCGCGCGCATGGATTTGGTTTTCCCGGCGTTCGCGTTGACGGTAACGACGTGCTGGCCGTCTATGAGGTTTCCAAGCGTGCTTTAGAGAGCGCGCGTGTTGGTGGTGGACCAACGTTGATTGAGGCTTATACCTACCGACTTGGTGCGCACACCACGTCGGATGATCCAACGCGCTACCGCGTGGACGCTGAAGTTGAAATCTGGAAGCACCGTGATCCAATCGAGCGAGTCAAGTCGCTCCTCGTACACGAGTACAGCGTAAAGAACGCGAAATTTGACGAGGTTACCGAAGAGGCTGACGTCATGGCGCTCAAACTTCGAGACGATGTGTTGAGCATGGACCGACCTGACCCCATCACGATGTTTGACCACGCCTACGCCGCACCGCACCCTTTGGTCGAAGAGGGTCGTCGCGAGATGATTGAACTCGGCGTCAGCGGGGGTTCGCACTAATGGCGACGACCACAATGACCATGGCCAAGGCTCTCAATGAGGGACTTCGTCGAGCCATGGAGAAGAACAAGAAAGTCCTCATCATGGGTGAGGACATCGGCAAGCTTGGTGGCGTCTTTCGAATCACCGATGGTTTACAAAAGGACTTTGGCGAGGACCGCGTTATTGACTCTCCGTTGGCCGAGTCGGCCATCGTGGGCACGGCCGTTGGTCTCGCCATTCGTGGGTACCGCACGGTATGCGAGATTCAGTTTGACGGTTTTGTCTATCCGGCTTTCGACCAGATTGTCTCGCAAGTGGCCAAACTTCACAAGCGCTCAGACGGCGTGTACACGATGGGTCTCGTCATTCGCATTCCTTTTCAGGGCGGAATTGGCGCCATCGAGCATCACTCTGAAAGCCCTGAAGCCTATTTTGCCCAGACCGCCGGTCTTCGCGTGGTGTCGTGTTCGACGCCGAACGACGCGTATTGGGGCATTCAGCAGTCCATCGAACACGACGACCCCATTATCTTTTGTGAACCTAAGAGTCGTTACTGGGAAAAGGGTGAAGTCGATCTGGAGAATCCACCCCAAGGTCTCTTCGAGGCGGCCGTTCGTCGCGAAGGCAGTGACGTCACGGTGATTGGTTACGGTTCGACCGTGAAGACCATCCTGCGCGCCTCGGACACTGCGGCCGTTGAGGGAACGTCGCTCGAAGTTATCGACGCGCGCTCGATTGCTCCGCTCGATCTCGACACCATGGTCAAGTCGCTCGAAAAGACGGGTCGACTCGTCGTTGTTCAAGAGGCGCCGCACATGGCTTCGATTGGTTCAGAGATCGTTGCAGAACTGAGTGAGCGATGCTTCTACTCACTGCGTGCGCCGGGTGTACGGGTGAGCGGTTATCACGTTCCTTATCCGCCCACTCGAATTGAAGAGGAGTACCGTCCCTCCGTGGATCGAATCCTTGACGCGGTGGACCGAGTGATGGGATTTGAAAGTTGAGCGAAGAGATCTTCTTACTACCCGACGTCGGTGAAGGACTTGTCGAAGCCGAGATCGTGACGTGGAAAGTCAGCGTCGGCGATACCGTTAAGTTGAACCAGCCCCTCGTTGACATCGAGACCGCCAAAGCCACCGTTGAACTACCGAGCCCTTACGAGGGAACGGTAGTTACGTTGCACGGCAACGTCGGTGACGTCATGGAAGTCCACAAGCCGCTCATCACCTTTGAAGTTGGTGGCAAAGCAGGCAGCGCACCCGCCGCGCCAGTCGTCGAAGTACCCGCCGAGGCTGCGGCTCCCGCGTCGATTGGCGAAGGTCGTGAGGCGGTTCTTGTTGGCTACGGCGTCGCGAACGAAGACGGTGTCGTAACGCGCAAGCATCGTCGCCAGGGTGCGCAAGCGCCAGCGAGCCCCACGCCAGTCACGGCGCCAGCGCCGATGATCACGGTCGCGAACGGTACCGTAGGCGCCTTGGCCCCACGCTCGACGCCGCCCGTTCGTCTCTACGCCAAGCAACACGGTCTCGACATTGCGGCCCTCGCGGGTACGGGCCGTGATGGATTGATTACTCGCAACGACGTTGAACGTGCGTTAAGCGGCGAACCCGCTGCTGCGCCCGTGCGAACGAGCGCACCCATTACTGGTCCGAACTCGACGTCCCGTTTTGTTGGTCGTGAGTTGGAGTCGTGGGCGACAGGACCAAAGGAAGAGCGAATCCCGGTTAAGGGTGTGCTTCGTTCGATGTCCGACGCAATGGTGCAGAGCGCCTTCAGTGCTCCGCACGCCTCGGTGTGGGTTCGCCTCGACGCGACAAAGACGGTTGAGCTACTCGCGTCGCTGAAGCAGCGAGCGAACCTCGCCGGTGTTCGACTTTCGCCACTGACAATGGTGGCGTTGGCACTCTGTGACGCGGCGCGTCACTACGCAGGTATCAACTCAAGCTTCGACTCTGCGGCTGGTGAAGTTATCGTTCGTCGAAGTGTGAACTTGGGCATTGCGGCCGACACGCCTCGAGGATTGATCGTGCCCAACATCAAGGGCGCCGATCAGCTCGATCTCGTTGGAATGGCTCAGGCGCTCAACGTCCTCGTTGAGAAAGCCCGCAACGGCACGACGACGCCCAATGAGATGATCGGCACCACGTTGACCATTACCAACGTGGGTCCTTTCGGTGTCGACGCGGCCATGCCCATTCTTCCTCCCGGTACGGGAGTGATATTGGCAGTGGGCCAGATTGCAAAAGCGCCATGGGTCGTGAACGACGAGGTCGTTGTTCGTCACGTGGTCGAACTCGCGATGTCGTTCGATCACCGACAAGTGGACGGCGCGCTCGCCTCAAGAGCGCTTAGCCACGTCGCGCACTATCTCGAGGACCCCGCCGCCGCAATAATCGCTGGTTAAGCCTCGAGTGAGCGAAGAAAAGCGAGCGCGCGATCCGCGTGCGCGTTCATGCTGACTTCACTTGAAATAACGTCGAGTATTCGTCGATTTTGACCGATGATGAACGTTGCGCGTTTTACTTTTAGCAAACTCAGCGAACGCTTCACGCCGTAGTGCTGGGCAACGGAGCCGTCCACGTCGGCGAGCAGGGGATACGTGATGCCGTTCTTCTGGGCGAACTGGGCCTGGCGCTCGTAATCGTCCATCGAGATACCCACCGGCTGAGCGCCTAGTTCAGTGAACTCAGTGGTGAGATCACGGAAATGACACGACTCTTTGGTGCAACCGGGACTCATCGCGGCGGGATAGAAGAACAAGACCACGAGGCCGTCGCGCAGTAATTCTGAAAGCGATCGTTGTGTACCTGTTTGATCCAAGAGATTGAAGTCAAAAGCGAGATCGTTTTTCTTCACACCGAAAGACTAAGCGTCCAGTCGGAACCCGACACCACGAATGGTCAGAAGATGGACGGGCGTCGTGGGGTCGTCCTCAATTTTTTGGCGAAGTCGCTTGACGTGGGTGTCAAGGGTACGAGTGTCGGAGAGCTCGAGGCCCCACCAGAGGGTGTCGAGGCAGACCTCCCGAGTGACCACTTGGCCGAGGCGCGAAGCAAATAACCCAAGTAAGTCGAACTCTTTACGGCTCAGTTCTATCTCTTGGCCGCGACGGGTGACGGTACGCCGGGTGAAGTCAATGCGCAGGTCGCCAAAGGTGACGACGTCCTCGGCGTCGTCGGCGACGGGGCGGCGAAGTACGGCGCGAATTCGCGCAACGAGTTCACGAAGACGGTAGGGCTTAGTGACGTAGTCCGCGGCACCAATCTCGAGGCCAAGCACGACGTCGACTTCGCTCGAACGCGCACTGACCATGATGATCGGGACCCGCGACGTGTCGTGGAGTTCTCGGCAGTAGTCGATGCCCGAACCGTCGGGCAACATAACGTCGAGCAAGACGAGATCAGGTTTTGACGAAGCGAAGAGGAGGCGGGCTTCGGCGATGTTGGTGGCGCTTACGACGGAGAAGCCCTCTACGCTCAGTCCAATGTTCAGCGCGTCTTGGTAGCTCTCCTCATCTTCGACGATGAGAATAACGCTGCGACCCTGGAGATCTGGCGCCGCGCTCACGCAATTCTCGAGACGTTATACCTGGGGGCGGCACGCCCGAGTTCATCGAGGGGACGGCGAGATCGTTGACGTGCCACAAAGACAACGTAAGAAGACAGGGTTACCCAAAGGTGAAAGTAGGGGTATCGACAGGTGGTCAGTAGATGAAACCTTGAGCGGTCTTATATCTGGGTATTCCACTAACTACTGACGGTAAAGCCCTCGTAATCGGTCGTGGTTTTGAGGTAGCTACCAGCTGCGGTGCAGGCGTTTATCGAAGGACAGACCAAGGCGTAGACGCCCCCGTCAACGCCCACCGTGGCCGCCCCACCAGGGAGTGCGACCTTAGTTCCTTGGTGCCAGGTGCCATTATCTTCAGCAACGATCACGGCTTCGTAGTTGCCTGATCCGTTGAGGTACGCGGCTCCCGCTCGGCAGTTTCCGCTGCTCGGACACGACAACGCGACCACGCCGCCGTTGGCTCCCGCGGACTGGCCACCCGCGGGCAGCGTCAGTTCCACGGCGCCCTTCCAGACCCCGTTGACGTCACTAACGAGGAATCCCTCGTACTCACCCGCCGAGTCGCGATACTGACCGCCCGCCGCGCAGTTCCCTGTCGACGCGCACGCGATTCCTAGAAATCCATAGAGGAAAACGTGAGGATTTGTCGCCGCTCCCACGGGCATGGTGAGTTCATTCGCGCGAAGCCACGTGCCGTTGGCGTCACTCGCGCTCAAGGCCTCGGTGGCGCCAGTGCTCGTGAGGTACGTACCAAAAACCGCGCACGAAGCGCTTACGCACGCCACCTCACTGAGAGAAGCGCCAGCGTACGCGCTCGCGTTGGCGGGAAGCGTCAGGGTAGTTGCCGTTGACCAGGTGCCCCTTACTTGATTGATGATGAAACCTTGGGAAACACCGTTGACGTCAATAAAGGAACCAACGGCGCTGCAGTTTCCCGTCGACGAACACGCGATCTGACTCGTCGTTACGAAGGGGTTGAAATTCGTGGTCTTCGCGAATGAGATCTCTACCGCTCTGTGCCACGTGCCGTTCACCTCAACGAGATCAAACCCAACTGATCGAGGAGCGGCGACGTGGTTGTCGAAGTAGCCACCTACGGCGCTGCAGTTGCCCGCCGAGGAACAGACCACCGAACGAACGAAAGCGTCTTGGCCGTCGCCGAGTGCGTTGGCGGGCAGGGCTAATTTCGTAGGGCTCTTCCAGACGTTACGGACTTCGTTCGCGACGAATCCTTGACTATTGCCCGACTGGTCTTGGTATTCCCCTACGGCCGCACAGTTTCCAATCGCGCCGCACGAAAGACTCTCAATTGTGAGGTTGGCCGCCGCCGTCGCCGCGCCCGCGGGTGCCTTGAGAGTGATCGGTGTTCTCCACGTTCCCTTGGTCTCGGTGAGTATGACGCCGCTCTCGTTACCAGCGTTGTTGTTGTAGCCACCGCCCGCCACGCAGTTGCCGGTTGAGACGCACGAAAGAGTTGGTAAGTACCCCTGGTAAAGACCGTGCGCGCCACTGGGTAACGTGACTTCTTTCGCGCTTTGAAGCACCAATGTCGTGCTGGCTGACGCCGGAAGCACCGACGCGAATGTTACGAACGCAGCGCCTACGACAACGATGCGTAGAAACTTCATGAGATGATCTCCAATTGCGGGGCGTCACGACGGAAGCGCCTTTATACGACGGCGACCGGCTGACCGGGTGCCGCTCGGCTCGTTCCTAAGTATAAAGAAGCAGCGGTCAACGAATCGGGGCGGCTCGGACAATTATGAACGCGCTTAGTCAATTCTTAACCGGGTAGCGCAGTGTTGTCATTGAGATGCGTCACCCATTTAGTTTCTGGCCAGTGAAACGAGTGTCCGCGACGCTGCAGCGACTATTTAGTTCGGCGCGTCGATCAGACGACAAGGAATTTGTGCGTTTTCGTCGATCCAGTAACTCGCGCACACGCGGTGATAGCCATCAGCAACTATGAGCGGTCGATTCTTTAGAAATTTGCCACGTACGAGCAGCACTGGAGAGAGCTTGTGGCCCGCCTTGACTTTGTCGAGGTCTTTGGTGACGTGCGCGTTGTCTCTTGGGAGCAGTGACAATTGGCTCGCACGCAGGAGATCCTTGGCTTGGTAGATCGCCGTCGGCGCACTCGCAAAAAGTTTGGCGACGGCGGCAGCGAGCAATGGATCACCAACCAAACTCAGATAGGTAATCGCGGCTGGATAGTCGTGGTCTTCGGGCTCTAGTTGCCAGTGTTCGCTGTGCATCAGGCTTACGAAGAACTTCGTAGTAGTTCGCGGCGCGCGGTGAACTCTTCGGCGTCAATCTCGCCGCGCGCGAATCGTTCGTCCAAGATTCGAAGGGCCTCGGAGCTCTTCACCATCGTCGAGTCGCCAGTCGTCATCGCACCGTGAGGGTGATGGTGGCGACGTTGACGCGACATCATCGTGACAACCCAGAAAACAGCGGTAATAACGATGATGAAAAATATCAACATGAAGAGACCTCGGCCCCACATCATGTTTGAACCTCTACCCCACACCATGTTCGAGTGTTGGTATCCAAATGGTGGCATTAGTACGACCTTTCAATTACTTCTTAACCAGTACTAAGTCATGCACGAAGAAATTGCAAATGCAGAAGGTTCATTTCTTTCGATTCTTATCAGATTATTCGTCGAAGTCAAAAATTCGTAGATTTAGAACGACGCGCTAGTACGGCGAGGAATCAAACGTGGGTGCAGTGTAAGGACCGCCGAGAAGATCGCGCGCCGGAGGATCATCAGAAGTGGGCGCCGGCACAACCTCGCTGGCGTACTGCTCTGCGTTGTCCTGGGGAACGTAACCAATTGACCTCGCTTCATTGAGTGAGACGACGTCTCGGGTGTTTGCTGAAACACCCCAGACCACGCGAAAACCCGGACCGGGTGTTGTAATCGCTGCTTCAAAGAGGCGAGTGCAGTCACCTGGTGAAAGCCAGTTCCAGAGGACGCGTTGGTCGGTTGGTCGCTCGCGATACGAGCCAATGCGAAGGCAGATGACGTCGAGACCGTGGCGATCGTGATAGAGGCTGCACAGGCTTTCGCTCGCAACTTTAGAAACACCATAAAAGCTGTCAGGTCGTGGAAAGGCGTAATCGGGAATGGTGACGCCGGTGTTGTTGGGAAGGAATCCGGCCGCGTGATGACTACTCGCGTAGATCACCCGAGGAACGCCAGCCTTTCGCGCCGCTTCGAGGACGACGAGGGTTCCGTTGATGTTGACCTCGAGGTACTCGGCCCACGCAGAGCCGCCTCCCGAAATTCCCCCGAGATGAATCACGGCGCTGACGTCGCGACAAGCCTGTTCGAGCGCGTCGCGATCGAGGAAGGACGCCACGATCAACTCGGCGTCCTCCCTAGATTCCAACACGGGCTGAGTCGCGACGTCAAGCAGGCGTAAGTGGCGACCGGGTTGAGCGAGCGAGCGGCGCAGCAAGGTTCCAATGTTGCCGGCGGAGCCCGTGATGAGAATCTTCTGATCGGCCACCGATTCCCTTTCAGATCTGGCGAACGACGTCAATCACTTGACGTGTTGCCTCTAGGCCTTGTCGCGATAAGAGACCTAAATGGTAGAGGTGAAGTTCGTTCATTCCGGTTTCAACGTAACGATGGATCCTCTTCGTGAGAGTTGATTCGTCGCTCCACCCTCGATCCATCCTGAGATACGCGCCGACGTTATTCGCGCCGTTTACTAGAGCGTTGAGTGCCCTTAACTCTTCTTCGCCACTCAGAGCGTCCCAACATCGGGCGACGGTCGCGGCGACGCCGGTGAGAGTCTCAACGTCACCCGTCGTAGGAAAAGAGCCGGTCGCCCAGATATTGGCGGACGTGTGCAGGGTGATCGCGGCGCCGGGTTGAAGTTCGTGAATTCGTTCAACGATGAGCCGACGTAGTTTGGTGCTGAGCGTCGAGCGAAACTTCCCCACTTCGCGGGCCACGTCGCTGCCGAGTGCCGTTTCAAGAGACGTTGCGCCCGTGGCGATCGCGGTGCGAACGAGGTGGGCGAGGTGGGCGACGTCAATACCGCACTGAGCGAGACCGAGTCGACAGGCTTCACAGAAACAGAGAGACAGCAGCGCCTCATCGATGGCGGTCCAGTTCGCGAACTCACTCTTGTCGTGCACACTGCCGTGCTCGAATCCCATGGGGCCGCACGCCTCGAGAACGACACCGCGACACTGTGTAGCACTGAGCACTTCTTCAACCAAGCTGAGGCAGTACTCGCGAACCTCTTCAACTTGGGGACAGAGCGCGTAGGGATACACGTCGCCGAAAGCGTTGCGCACAACGACGTCGGGGTTGGCGTAACCCAACTCATCGTGATGCGTGAGAACAATCCACGCGTCGATCGCGAGACCTTCTTCGACAAGGGCGCGCTGGGCGAGACCGAACGAATTCGGCATCTCGAGCCAGTTGGGGACGCTCGGCGCGAGTCGACGTCCTCGCCACGCGTCTTCTCGAATCGGAACGTAACAGGCCGAAATAGGAACCTCGGTAACTCGACGCGTGGGGTGAAGCGGGCTGACCGTTCGACTGGCGTGGTACGTGGCGGCGAGTGCTACGACGTCGACGCCCAATTCACCAGCCCGGTGCGCGGCACCAGCGTCACCCACGTAGTCCCACGGAAAGGCGTAGCCGGTGACGTTCACCAGCGTGGAAGATGAGCGTCGAAGGATGGGTTGAACTTCTGCATGTAGATGGTGTCACTGCGATCAGTTATTCCACACGCCAGATACTGTTCGTGTAGTTTCGCCAGCGCGTCGCGATCGAGTTCCACGCCGAGTCCAGGCGTCGTTGGGACCGCTACTGATCCGTTCTTGAACGTCAGCGCGCCTTCGACGATGACGTCTTCGTTCTTCCAGGGCCAGTGCGTGTCGAGTGCGTAGGAGAGGTTAGGCACCGACGCGGCGACGTGAGTCATCGCCGCCAGGCTGATGCCGAGGTGCGAGTTGGAATGCATCGAGAGTCCGAGGTCGAACGTTTCACAGATGTTCGCGAGACCTTGAACTTTTCGAAGTCCGCCCCAGTAGTGATGATCCGAAAGGATTACCTGCACGGACCCCTGGGCGACGGCGGGCGCGATGTCTTCAAATCCGACCACGCACATGTTTGTCGCCAAGGGCATCGTCACCGCGCGCGCGACTTCGGCCATTCCTTCGAGCCCGGGCGTGGGATCCTCGAGATATTCGAGGACTCCTTCAAGTTCGCGACCTACCTGAATTGACGTTGCGACGCTCCAGGCGGTGTTGGGATCGAAGCGTAAGGGAACATTAGGAAAGGCGTCGCGCAACGCGTGAATCGCGGCGACTTCGTCTCTTGGAGCGAACACACCACCCTTGAGTTTGATCGCGGTGAAGCCGTACTCCGACAGCATCCAACGGGCCTGGTCGACGATGCCCTGCGCGTCAAGAGCCTCGCCGTAACGATCGGGCTGATCTCCGGGATGCGCCGCCCACTTATAGAAAAGGTAGGCAGAGAAGGGAACGCTGTGGCGAACAACGCCACCGAGAAGGTCCGACACGGGCCGGCCCAACAGCTTTCCCTGAACGTCCAGACACGCCACTTCGAAACTCGCAAAGACGCGAAGCACAGTGCCGGAGGCACTTATCTGTCCGGTCAAACCGTGGGCGTCGTTGCCCGTTATTCCGCTGAGCGTTTGAACAGTGAGCGCGAATATCTGATTGGTCGCGAAGACGTCAGTGCCGAGAATCGACTCGGCCACGAGACGAAGTCGCTCGAGGTGGCCGAGGTCTCCGTAGGACTCGCCCAGACCACTTACTCCGTCGCTCGTCTCAATTTCGATAATGGAGCGCACGGCGAATGGCTCGTGAAGGCCGACCGCGTTAAGAAGTGGTGGATCACGAAAGGCCACTGGCGTGATCGTGACCTTGGTTATTTGAGTCGAGCTCATGGCCTCTAACTTTGTAGTCGTGCACGTTGAGTGTGGGTTTAAGTTGTTACCTATCGCCTGTGGTGGAAGACTAACGCATGAAGATTTTCTCACCAGCGGTACGTCGAAGGTCAAGGTGTCCGTTATCGATAGTTGAGTGGATGGAGGCGTCGTGACGTCACTACGCGAACGTGTCCGATCGGGTGAGCTCATGAGAGGAACCTTTCTCAACCTCGGCTCGCCGCTCGTGGCGGAAGTCTGTGCACTTAGCGGATTCGACTGGCTGCTCGTAGATCTTGAACACGGCTTTCGAGGTGAAGAAGCACTCATTGGTCAGCTTCTCGCCGGAGCCGCCCACGACGTTCCTGTACTCGTGCGTACTGAATCGGCGGAGCGCATTCGAGTGGGCCACGTGCTTGATCTCGGCGCCGCTGGCGTGATGTTTCCACATTTGGATACGCCCGAGGAAGCGAGTGCGGCGGTGAACCATATGCGTTACCCCCCGCGCGGGGACCGCGGCGTCGCGAGCTACAACCGAGCGCGCAGCTTTGGGGGCGACACTCGCGACGCCCAAGAAGTCGACGACTCTCTGTTGTGTCTCGTGCAGATCGAGACACTGTCAGCACTTCGCAACGTCGAGAAGATCGCAGCGACACCGGGCGTCGACGTGTTGTTCGTTGGCCCTGGGGATCTCTCGACCGCGTTGGGGGTTCCTGGACAGTGGTCGTCGCGCGACTTTATCGACGCGCTCGAGCGAGTGGCAACCGCTGCGCGCGACGCGAACATTGCCGCCGGGATTCTCACGCCTGATCTCGATCGAGTGGCGTCACTGAATGAGATGGGATACTCGTTCGTCAGTGTCGCGTCAGATTCAGCGATTCTCCGGTCCGGCGCACGCAGAGCGTCGGGCCTGGGATCTTAAAGAAAAGGTGGATGAGACTGTGGTGAGCGAGAACGCAAAGAGTGGAGAGTCGTCGGGACTACGCGTTGGTTTCGCGGGACTTGGAACGATGGGAGCGTTCATGTCCGCGAATCTTCTGAGTGCTGGTTTTCCACTTACCGTATGGAATCGAACGCCGGGACGCGCAGAACATCTCGTTGTAGTGGGCGCCACGGAGGCGACGAGTCCGGCCGCGTTGGCGCGATCATGCGACGTTGTCGTTACCTGTCTTACTGATTCGCCACAGGTTGAAGAGGTGCTTTTTGGACGAGACGGACTGGCTGAGGGACTCTCACCAGGCGCGCTGCTCATTGACTGTTCGACGTTGAGTCCTCTAAAGGCGCAAGAGTTTGGTCAACGCCTTGCTCTCCAGAGCGTTGCGATGCTCGACGCGCCAGTTTCGGGTGGGTCCGAAGGCGCGAAGAACGCCACCCTCACGATTTTGGTGGGGGGAGAGGAAGCAGACTTTGAGAGAGCTTCTGGCGTACTTGACGCGATGGGTCGAACGGTAACGCTGCTGGGTCCACTTGGCGCCGGACAGTGGGCCAAGGCCATTAATCAAGTGATTCTCGCGGGCGTGTATTTGGGCGTGGCTGAAGGAGTCACGCTGGGGCTAAAAGCTGGTCTCGACGTCGAGGGCGTGATTAGCGCGCTGAGCGGTGGAGCTGCGGGCTCGTGGGTTCTCGAGAACCGGAGCCAGCGAATGATTGACGACGACTATCCGCTCGGATTCAAGATCGCACTGCACCGAAAGGATCTGGCCATCGGGCTGGACTTGGCCAGAAGCGTGGGCGCGGTGTTGCCGGTGAGTTCGTTGGCGGCGACCTTTGAAGACGGGCTCATCGCCCAGGGTCATGGCGACGAGGACAACTCGGCGCTGGCGCGAGCGATTCGCCAACTCTCTGGTCTTTAAGTTCGCTGTTACACCCTTGACGTGTCACGTTTAAACGCGCGTATCGACACTCTCGTGAGGACAACGGTCCATAGCGCGATCACGATCCAGGCTTGAGCGGGCCAAACGTTGGCGCCGCCGAGGGCCGACTTGCCGGCTTGCACCAGCCAGTACGAAGGCAGAAACTTTACGACCGTGAAGAGAGCGCCAGAACTTACGAGGGGACCAAACGCGCCGCCGAGTAGCGCCAGCAATGAGGTCAGTCCTCCGATAGTAGGGCCGAGCGTGTCAACGCTCACTAAGTGTCCGAGCGCGATGCCCATGACGGCGAAGGGGATGAGTCCGACGAGCAACAGCCCGAGCATGGTGAGCCACTGGAGTGCGTCGAGTCGAACGCCAACTATTGAGCCAGCAATCGCCAACACCGCAATACTGAAGAGCGCCATCATGTAGCCCGAGAGAATTTTCGCGCTGAGGTAGACGCTGGGTTTTAGTGGCGTTATGCGCATTTGACGGGTCCAGCCCACCTGGCGTTCAGCAGCAATTCGCGCACCGCTTGAAATAACGGCGTTCATCGATCCCCACGCCGCCATGCTGGTCATGAAATACAGCGGGAGACTGATGCCACCTTCGACGGCGTTCTTGTTCGGACCCGCGATCGCTAAAAAAAGAATCAAAGGAAAAATCAAAGAGAAGATGAGAAAGCGGCGGTTGCGAAGGGTGCGAAGAAGTTCGAAACGAAGATAGGTAAAGCGCTTCATGATGCTGGCCCATCGTCTTCGTGGTCGCCGGTGAGATTGAGAAACGCCTCCTCGAGTCCGGCACCTCGAACTTCAAGGTCGCGAGCTCTCGGAAAGCGAGCGAGCAGTTCACGTAGCGCGGTGTCGGACGACGCAGAATCGGCGCAGGTGAGAATGACGGCCTCTCCTCGACGCTCGACGTTGGAGACGCCCGAAAGAGCCGCAAGGACGTCGTGATCAACGTCGGGAAGTGTGGCCCGGATGGTTCTCCCACCGACCTTCGCCTTGATCTCGGTCGGTGGTCCGTCAGCGACGACTCGTCCACGGGCCATCAACACGATGCGATCGGCGTAGGCGTCGGCCTCTTCGAGGTAGTGGGTAGCGAAGATGATGGTCTTGCCACGAGCGGCGACCTCACGCATCGCGGTCCAAAAGTCGCGGCGACCTTCGACGTCGAGTGCCGCCGTGGGTTCGTCGAGGACGAGAAGGTCGGGATCGGCAACGAGGGCGATAGCCATGCGAACCCGTTGGGTTTGGCCTCCCGAGAGTTTTTTAGTGGGACGTTCGGCGTATTCGCTCGTTCCGGTGATGTGAAGAACTTCGTCGATCGCGAGGGGATGGGGATAGAGCGACGCGACCATCGTCACGAGTTCACGAACGCTCATGAATTGAATAAGCGTCCCGGTTTGAAGCATGCCTCCGACTTCTCCGGCTTTCACGGCGTCGGCGGGCGACGAGCCAAAGAGTGTCACTGTTCCTGAGTCGGGACGAGTGAGTCCGAGCATCATGTCAATGGTCGTGGACTTACCAGCGCCGTTTGGTCCAAGCAGCGCCAACGTCTCTCCACGATGAATGGTGATATCGATGCCACGGACGGCCTTGACGTCACCGTACGACTTTGTGAGACTCGTGAGTTGAATGTCGGCGTTGGGGGTATCAGTCCGGGTCACGCCGAAACCTTAGGTTGCGTTTCGCTCACGACACTGCACGTTGCGTTGGCAATCGTTGCGCGACGTTCCTGTGCGCTGCGCTCAGTGCGGCGTCGCCGGTGACGCGATCGTGTCGTCGTGACGAATACCACTGATGACACGAGTCACGCCTACGAGTGCCATTGACAGACCCAAGATCATTAAAGCGGCCATGAGTAAAAGCGGTGGGGGAAATGAATTCGAGCTATAGACGATTCCGTTACCGATACTTGTATCGAGAAACCTAGGCGCGATAAGTGCTTCATTCGTCCACCAAATCTCTGATCCGAGTGCAATACCGGCCATGAGAACGGTCAGTGCCAGGGCCGCGATCGAGAGATTTCTCAGTAGCCGTCGCGAAAAGTCGACCTGACGAGAGAGCGAAATCGCTGTCGCGGTCATGGTGGCGAGGGTCGCGATTATCGCCACGCCGGCGAGGACAACAAGCGCGACGTAGCTTTGGGATCCGCCGTTGCGTTGGTGATAGTTCAAGAAATGCGCTCGCAGGGCAACACTTGTCGTAAGCGCAATTGATACCAAGAACGCGAGAGCACTTTTCGTGATCGGTCGACGAACGGACTGCCATCCACTAGTGCGCACGAGACGAACGACCGAGGGTACGACGAACGTTGCCGCACCTAGTACGAGCAGCACGCCTACCGTCCCCGCAAACTGAACCGCCGCGACGCTGACGCTCGAGAGTGCGCGGTGAGGAGAGGAGACGGGGTCGTTCCAGTGCTCGATGAACTTCGCAAAAATCGCGCCGGCGACGACGAACAATGACCAGCCACAGAGCACGAGTTGTGAGCCAGCGAGGAGGCGAGCGTTTCCGCTCGCCGAGGTGCCCACTATGCCAACCTCGCGCGCTCGTTCGAGGAGACCACTCTTGGCGATAGAGAAACGATGGCGCCACGGCACCGAGCTGGATCCGTAAGTGTCTTCTAAGAGCGCCTCAAATCCTGGGCCGTAGTGAGAACTCCACTGCGGTGGGTACCAGCGAAGGAGACGCGCGGCGATGTCCTTTTTGGTCATCGCGCCAACCTTGGTGTGTTGGGCGCTGGCAAGAGTGGGTTGGCAACGTCACGAAGACGAAGGCGCGTGGCGCCCTCGTTGGCCAAGGACTGCATTGCCTGCACGGCGTCGGTGAGGGCCGCACGACCGCTGACAGTGATTTCGTACGGTTGACGTCGATCGTCACTCGGCACGGGCGCAATAAGGCCTCGCTCCACGAGGCGCGTCAATGCTCCGTACAACGTTCCCGGTCCGAGCTCGACGCCGGCAAACTCCTCGATGTCTTTGGTTAACGCGTACCCGTGCTTGGTTCCAGAGGCCAGGCTGGTCAAAATGAGAACCGCCGGTTCATTAGGCCGTGCGAGATCATTGGAAATTGAGGGTTTCTTGGTCACGATTGAGACACTACTACGTCGAACGTAGTAGTGCGACAATGAGTCGCTTGACGTCGCACACCGGCGCTTCCTGGATTCGAGTCGAGATGATGGTTGGGTCCTTCATGTCTTGGAGCGTTTAACTACTTGGAGAGGAATATTCCTAGGTACCTACTGCCTTGGTGAATTCTAGAAAATTTCGTGAACAATTCAATCTCCTCCCTGGTATTCATTGGTAGGGCACAAGTCCAGCGACTTCGCGCGACTTTTTAGGAGAGGTGCTACGTAATGAAGAGATCATCACTGAGAACCACGAGATCAAAGTTTGCACCCAGTACCTGGGGGGCGCTCACCATTATGTTCGCCGGCACGGCCATGCTCGGCACCGCCTTGATACCGACGCCAGTGAGCGCGGCCTCGTCGCCAACGACGATAAAGGTGACACAGAACAAGTCGTGGGGGCCAACTCTGTCCCTGAAGAACGGTGACACCCTCTATCGCCTCTCGACGGACTCGAAGAACAAGAGTGTCTGTACCGGCGCGTGCGCGAAGGTCTGGCCCCCCGTCCTCTTGGCGAAAGGTCAAACGAGTGCAGTTGGCGTGGGCGTTAGTGGACTCGGATCGATCGCGCGAGTCGGTGGAGCGAAGCAAGTGACACTCGACGGTATTCCGCTCTATCGCTTCGTTGGTGACACGAAGGCGGGCCAAGTGAGCGGCAACATCACCGACACGTGGGGTAAGTGGTTCTCTATAAATCCGAAGAGTCCTCACGCCGCGCCTACGAAAAAGAGCGGCGGATCGCCTCCGACGACTACCACCACCACGTCGGGCGTCGCGTACTAGGTCAATGACCAGTACCGAAACTGACCTTTCGTCGTCGGCGCGCTGGGTCCCCTTGGCTCGTCACGCGTCGACGACGATCGGACCAACGTCTCGCGTGCGCACCTTAGGACGGGCGCTGCTTTTTAGAGAAGCTGGTCCCACCAAGGCCTGGTACGGCGTTCTCGCGCTCTTCGTCTTTTCTTTGTGGCTCGGGTTCGTGGGCTTTCAAGCACTGACGAGTCAAGGTGGCGTGTGGGGCGCCTTCTCCTCTGCTCGAGCGCACGCGGTGGGGCCGGTACTGATCGCCTTCATCGCCGTCATTCTTTTGGCCGAGCAGATCTGGCCAGCGGTCGCGCGCCCACTACTTTCGCGCGCTCACTTCGTTGACCTTGGCTACTTGGTGCTTTTTGCGATTGTGGTCCTCCCAATTCTCACGTTGGTTGAATCGGGATTTGCAACCGAGATTGCCCGCCACGCGCATTTCCTGGTTTTAGGTCGACTCCCGTTGGGTTCGCAAATAATCGCCTCGGCGCTGATTCTCATTTGTATTGACGCGATGAACTGGGGCGCTCACGTGGCTAACCATCGTTCGCTCACTCTCTGGCGACTGCACGCGCTGCACCATTCCCAAGAGGACATGAGTGTGCTCACGACGTTTCGCACACACCCTTTAGTGCACGCGTCGTATCTACCGTCGCTGTTCCCCGCGCTCGTACTTGGCGCAAGTGGTTCGGTACCGGGCATCGCGATCATTGTGTACGGCTGTCTCACGACGTTGCCACACGCCAATCTTCGATGGACCTTTGGACCACTCGGTCGTGTTGTGGTGAGCCCCGTCTACCATCGCTTTCATCACGCCGCGACACCCATTGACGACCGGGGAACGGTGAACTACGGATTCGTACTGGTGTGTTGGGATCAACTGATTCATCGCGCGCAGTTTCCTAACGGTGAAGCGCCCATCACGACGGGTCTTGCCGGTCGTCCGGTGCCGGTTGAACAGACCGGTTCGATGTTCGCGACGCCGAGAGTCATGGCCGCCCAACTTGGCCAGCCATTTTTCAGACGGGCGAAGACGGATTCTGCGTCGTTCGAGTACTCGGAGTCCAAGTAAGGAACCTCGAAGCGAAAACGTTACGGCGTGACGGCGTCGAGTTCCCACGACTCCGCTATTAAAGCGAACGAACGTGCTCGCGCTTCATAGGAGTGAGTACGTGTTGAGATCATTAACTCATCGGCGTTGGTGCGCTCTTGAAGTTGCACAAGTCCTTCGTGAACGATCTTGGGATCACCAATCACGTGAGAGGCGATGGCGTCTTCGATCATTGCCACGTCTTCGCTGGTGAAGGGATAGACGTCCGCCTCTTCGGGGGATGGAAGTAGCCCAACGTGACCCGTGCGGCGTTGCAAGATGCTGAGCGCGGTCGAGCCCGCGAGCCACCTCGCCTCACCAACCGTTGGCGCGCAGATGACCGATACCGCGACCATGGCGTAGGGGCTTTCGAGCAGCACCGAAGGTCGAAACGTCGATCGATAGAGCTCGAGCGCGGAATCAAGAAGATTGGGCGCGAAGTGATACGCGAAAGAAAACGGCAAGCCCAACATGCCCGCCAACTGAGCACTGAAGGTGGAGGATCCGAGCAACCACACCTCGGGGAGATAGCCACTCCCTGGAGTTGGCGACGGGTGTTGTGTCGTGCCTTCGCGAGGTAAGAGGTAACTGATGAGCTCGACGACGTCGTCGGGGAAGGTATCGGAACCGAGGTCCGCCGCGCGGCGAAGAGCCCGTGCGGTGACGTGATCGGTGCCCGGAGCTCGTCCGAGGCCGAGGTCGATTCGCCCGGGGTGGAGCGCCTCAAGGGTCGCGAACTGTTCGGCAATCACTAAGGGAGCATGGTTCGGCAACATCACACCCCCGGCACCAACACGAAGGGTGGTCGTGGCGTTAGCGAGGTGGGCGATAAGCACCGCGGGCGCCGAACTCGCGACGGCGGGCATGGCGTGATGTTCCGCGACCCAGAGTCGGTGGTAACCAAGTCGCTCGACGGTCTTCGCCATCGAAGTTGTCTCCGACAGAGCAATCGCTGGCGTTGAGCCAGTGGCGACCGTAGCGAGGTCGAGGGCGGAGAGAGGAATCATGCTGAAGGCACTTTAAATCCTTGGGTTACTCCTTGATGCGCCTTGACGTCGCGGTCGCCCGTCGGCGGTCTCGCCACCCCCGTAGGCTCGTCCCATGTCCGAACGTGTGGCCGCGCAACGTTCGTCAATGTCGAGTCCTCGAGTTATCCAAGGCGAACTTTGGGTAGCGCTCGGAGCCTTTGCCGTGATGTGCGTCGTGGTACTCACAAGATCGCCACAACTCCTGGAGCCGGACGACTACGCGTACCGCGCCTCCATTGTCGCTCTCTCGCAAGGCCACGTATTACTGACGAACGCGCAGTACCTGGCACTTCAGATCCAACTGAGCGTGCACGGCGGCGGCGGGATCGCTCAGTGGACGCACCTCGCGGACGGGAAATGGATCAGCCAAAAGAATCCTGGTTACCCCTTTTTCGCGGTGACCTTTCAGTTTCTTCACGCCCTTCGATGGACGCCGCTCTTTTACGGCGCGCTGGCAAGCGGTGGACTCTTTTACGGGGCGCGACGATGGTTGGGGCGCTGGGGCGGTACGTACGCCGTGGTGCTGTACTGCTTGTCGGGAGCGGCACTCAGCTTCGCCTGGCGCTCAACAATGCCCACCTTTACTGACGCTTCGCTTATTGGCGCGGCGGCGGGTCTGTTGCTCGGCGTGCTTCTCTCAAAGGAAGATTCGAGTGCTCGCCGATTAGCGCTTGGTGCTCTCGCGTTTCTCGCCCTCGATGGCGCGGTACTCACGCGCTACAGCGACGTCACCGTGCTTATTGTCGCGCTCGTCGCCGTCATTGTGCTGTACAGCGCTTGTTCTCTTACTCGGGCCATGATCTTGACGTGGCTGGGCGTCGTGTTGCTCTTTGGCGCGGGCGATCTAGAAATCAATCGCCTCCTTTACGGCGGGTTTTTCAAGACTGGCTACGCCTCGGGACTCATTACCTTTGGCACGAGCGCGATCATTCCCAACGTTGAACGGATGCCTTCACGTTTGATTGAGAGCATTCCAATGACGCTGCTCGCTCTAGGAAGCCTCGTGTGGATTGTCGTTCGTCTCGTGCAAAGCCGGCTGCTTGATACCCACGCGTTGTCGCGAGCTCGTAGAGACGCGACTGTGGCGCTCGTTCTCACGCTCGGTTGGCTCAGCGTGTGGGGGCTTTACGTGATGTACACCTGGACGGTAGGCCAGGCCGTAGGTTCCTCCAATCCTGTTCACGTTGTTCGTTTTTATCTTCCGGCGCTTGGACTCATCGCACTACTCGCGGCGTGGATACTTAAGCAACTACCTCGCTGGTTCGCTCTCGCGCTTCTCGTTGCGCTTTCCGCTCTCGGAATGTGGTCCTTCGAGTCGCCGTCGAACCACGTGATCTTCTCGCAAGGTTCGCTACCGCCCGTGGTCACCCAGGGCGGTGTTGCTGTTAGTCAATCGAGTCTCGCGCGGGCAGCTGAGAAAAAAAGCTACTGAGAAGGAACCGACATAGTCGTCACTCGGCCTCGTCGTCTCTCAATGACTTTTTCAACTTGCGCGTCGAGCGAGAATCGACCTGTCCCTAAGAAAGCAATAACGAGGGCCAAAACGGCCAACGCAAGATTGAGTTGGTAGCCCACACCGCCGGCGACGCCGACGAGTCCTTGTGCGCCTGTGACGGTGATCATGGCCATGATCATGTCGCCAGCGATACTTATCGCGGCAACGCGACCGAGAACGCCGACGCCGATACCAATACCACCGAAGAATTGAATAGAGCCGTCGAGCACCGCGAAGAATGTTCCCGGATGAAGGTGCACGGTGTTCGAGAAGTAGACGGCTTCGCCGTGGATGCCCCCGCCGTGGAAGGCACCAAACAACGTACTCGCGCCGTGATACACGAAGATCCATACCAAAGCGACGCGAACGACGACGAGAGCGAGGTCGCGAGTTAGTTGTTGATCGCGAGACGCTCGACACCAATTCGCGACACGGTGCGCTCGAGCAACGACGTCGCTCATGACAACATGTCCATGGATTCGTGGATGATGATCAACTGAAAACGTCGAGTCATTGTGGTTCTCAGTGTCTTCGTAGTGCGTTTCCCATTTCCCACTATCTCTCCCAGTATGTCGCGCGTGTCGCGAAGACTCACGCTCTACCAACGAATACCGAAGAAACACAGAAATCGTTCAGACGCGACCCGGGGACCCGTTCCACGTTGTCTGTTCAATGGCGAGCTGCATCGCGTGCGTGACTTCAGAGAGAGACGGATTCCTCCGCCGCTTTTACCGGGGCGCCAAAACGAAGTTGGTATCCGCCAAAGGCGATTGAACAAAGGGCGAACCATGCCCATCCAAGTGCCAAGCCGGCGAGCACGTCGGTAAGCCAGTGCACGCCAAGCGCAACCCGAACCCAACCAGTACCGGTGGCGAGTCCCACGGCGAGACCAGCGAGCAATGACCTCACCTTGAGGGATCGACGTCGACCAATTACTAGGGCAAAACCCGCAAAGCATGCCGCGGTCGCTACGGCGTGACCTGACGGAAATGACGTTCCAGAAAAACCTGTTAGTTGATCGAAGTGAGGCCTTGCACGCCCCACGATTGATTTGAGGACGTCGGCGACGAGGAACTGTCCTCCAACGACGAGGGTAAGAAAAACTACGACCGCTGCGGAACGTTGGCGGATGGTTTCGACCACGGCCACGATGACGGCGAGAGGAACTATGACGAGGGCTCCACCAATCTGCGTGTAGATCTTCAGGACTTTCGTCGAGAAGTTTGTTGCGTGATGTTCAGCGAAGAGGCTGGCACTGCGGTCAAGTCGCGCAAAGCCAGAGTTGGTGTGAATCATGATGAGCACGAGTCCAACGAATAGGGCACCAACGATGAAGACAACGAAGGCGGCGCTCAAGGCCAGGCCCGTGGCGGACTCTGGATTGAGTCGCGATCTGACGAAGGTAATAGTTGGCTGATGCTCTTGTGCGGTGCTCTCTACCTTTTCGGTACTTATCTTGGGTGCCGTAGGAGCGGCTTGAGGCCATCTGTACGCAACGAACCACGCGAGGACGCCAGGGACAACAATGCAGAGCAACCAGATTAAAAGGATGGTCATTTTCCGTATCTCCTATGAAATGCCCCGCAAGGGAGCGACTAGATGTTCTTTCGCGCGTTGGATGAACGAGCGGTGTTTCCAACGTCGCGGATCAATGCGGACGCTGCGTTCGAGATCTTCTTCGAAGTGACGGTTCAACGTCTGAACGACACTGGGATCGAAGATCACCATGTTGATTTCCTCGTCGCACTTGAGCGAGCGAGCGTTGAAATTTGCCGAACCAACGTTGGCGACGAGGCCGTCCACCATCATGGTCTTCGCGTGCATCATCGTTGGCTGAAAGTTCCACAGTTCGACGCCAGAATCGATGAGTTCTTCGTAGTCAACTTCGGCCGCCAGTTGTACGAATCGTTTGTCAGCGAAAGGCCCCGGCAGAAGAATCTGAACTTGTACGCCCCGCGTCGCGGCTTCACAGAGGCGCTGTGTCAAATCATCGTCAGGGACAAAGTAGGCGGTCGTCACTCGCAGCTGTCGCTGACTTAACTGCAAAAGGGTGCGAAAGACACTGCGCAGGTCGCTCCCGCCGGTAGCGGAAGCTCCCCGCACGCACTGGACGACACTTTGGCCCGGCCTAGGTTGAACCGGGAAGCGGTCGTGTTCGACGTCAAAAACCACCGGGTCTGTCTCGGCCCAATTGTCAAGGAACGCTGCGCGAAGGCCGTCGACGGCGGGGCCCTGGACCTTGAAGTGCGTGTCGCGCCATTCGTGCTCGTCGCGAGCGTCGCCTCGCCACAGATCTGAAATTCCTACACCGCCTGTGAAGCCGATGGACTCGTCCACCACGAGCACTTTGCGGTGCGTGCGGTGATTGACTTCGCCCAGTCGAATTCGATGCAGCGGACGGAACCAGCGCAAAGAGACCCCTTCACTGATCATGCTGTCGATGAGCTGGTGTTCGATAGGTTTTGATCCCCACGCGTCAAGTAATACGCGAACACGCACTCCGGACTTGGCCCGTTGCCCAAGAGCATGAGCGAGTTCAGTGCCGATTTCGCCCTTCCAGTAGACGAAGGTGAGGAAGTCGACGGTGTGCTCCGCTGTTCTGATGGCGTCAAGCATTGCGGGAAAGATTTCGCACCCGTTGCGCAGCACTGTTATCTGGTTGTCTTCAGTTGCCGGAATGCCAACGACACCTTCGAGCGTGCGGCGCGCGCTCTCAATCTCCTCATCAATGATTGGAGGAGAAAATCGAGAGCCGTCGACGCTCATTGCCCCACCGTGTTGTCGTGAGGTGATTCACTCGCCGGGTCAGACTCGACCACCTTCGCCATGTCTTGTGGGGCGGGGGCTGCTGTTCGTACCGCCTCGAGTTGGGCCGCCACGGCGGCGCCGTACAAAATAGCCACGCTCGACAGCAAACTCCAGACGAGCAACGCCACCACCCCAGCTAACGGGCCGTACGTTGATCCGAAGGACGAACTTGACGCGAAGAACAGACCCAGTCCGACCGTTACCAGTCCCCACAAGAACACCGACACACCAGAGCCGAAGGCGAGCCATGAGAAACTGGGTTGACGACGTCGAGGCGACCAACGAAAGAGCATCGTCACGGTCACCGCCGTGAGGCCCACGCCGAGTGGCCAGCGCACGACCGACCACACCCCCGCGAGCACGCCATTGTTCGTTGAGTTGAAGATATCTCTACCGAATGCCAGACACACAAAAGCTGCTGCGCCGAGGGTGCCGGCGCTGAGCGCGAAAATAAGGGCAAGTCCATACTTCTTTAAGGTTGGACGGTCCTGCTCGATTCCGTAAATGCGGTTGAGCGCACGTTCGAGTTGGCCCATCGCGGATGTTGCGACAACGATTGATCCGAGTACGCCAAAAAGAAGTGCAGTGTGGTGTTGTTCTCCCGCAACACGGTGCGCTTGGGTCACCGCGGTCGTTAGTACGCGCCCGGCCGGCCCGGGAATGGTTCCGCGCAACGTCGCGTCGATAATCGCGCTGATCCTTCCCTTGTGCAGGACACTCGCGAGTCCGACGAGTCCGATCAACCCTTCGATGGCGACGAGCGACATCAAGAAGGCCAGCGAGCGCGCGTGACTAAAGCCATCAGCGACGCGCATTCGTGTGAAGGCATCTTTTGCGAGGCGACCCCAGCCCGTGCGCTTAAGAACCGCCCACGCGTCGTCGCCGCTGAGGTCTCGCGTCTCAGGAACGAGTGAAGCGCTGCTCACTGTTGGTCCGTTTTTGGAACACACACGTTGATTGCACCGGGCTCAATACTTGCTCGAATCTTCGTCGTTGCTTTGCGTGCGCCACCGTCTAGTTCGTACGTCGTTGGCCGATTAAGTTTGACGCGCACCTTGCGTGCTCGTGTCATTTTCGTTAGTGGCGAGTGTTTCGCGTCATCGAGCACCATTCGGCTCAGTACTCGCGCCCACTGAAGGGCGCTCTCCGCCGTGACCACACCTACCTCGAGCAGGCCGTCGTCAGGTTGAGCGTCTGGAAAGGCGACGACGCCCCCGGACAAACTGCCCATCTGGCCAAGGAGCACGCACGTCGCGTCTCCTTTGAACCAAGGTTCTCCGTCGATCTCGATTCGTACCTTGCGGGGATTCATGTGCGTGGCGCGCACACCGGTCCATACGTAGGCCAGACGGCCGAAGTGACTTTTCAACTCACCGTCAGCGTCGCGCATCATTATGGCGTCATAACCAACCCCGGCCATTACCGCGAAGCGCTCGCCGTTCAGTACGCCGACGTCGAGACGACGTCGGTCTCCAAAAAGACCAACATCGACCGCGGAACTCACGTCTTTCGGAATATCCAAATTATTTGCCAATAGGTTGGCGGTGCCGGCCGGCAAAATCGCTAGTTCCACTTCTTCTCCGGCCACGGCGTCAATGCATCGTTGGACGGTGCCGTCGCCGCCCCAAATGAAGAGAAGTTCCGCACCTTCCTTGAGCGCCCTTCGAGCGAGATCGGGTACTTTGGCGCTCTTTGATGCCTCATACCAGAGGGGGGACGCGAAACCCTTTTCGGCCAAATCCCTGCGCAACTCAACGAGACCTCCGCCAAACGTTTTGTTGCGGTTGGCAATGACCGCGATTGACTTCATTGTTCCGTGTCGTCAAGGCGTGAATCGCCGTACGCGACCGTCGATTGCTGCACCGGTTTCGAATGAATGGACCGAGAGACGCCAACAACTCGAATGATGAAGACGGCGGCGATGAGTGATCCAACACCCAAGAGGAAGCCCGATAAGACGTCCGTCGGGTAGTGCTCTCCGCGGTACACCCGAGACAACGCGACCGCCGCGGTCAAGACGAAGGCGAACGTCCACATGAGAACGCGCGCCCACCATCGACTTGTCGCTACCGCAACGATGAGTGCGATACCCCCGTACAACGCGAAGGTGGCCGCGGTGTGACCGGAGGGATAACTGTAGGTCGAGGGCGTTCCTCCTAAGTGACTTACTGCGGGTCGTGGTCTTGCGACGATGGCGTTAGCGACAAGAAAAACTGAGAGCTCAATGGCCAGACCAGCGAGGAGCAGGAACGCGTGGCGTCCCCATCGTCGAAAGAGGAGCACGATGGTGAGCACTGCGGCGACACCCGCGATTTCGAACGTGTCGGCGATATCGGTGACGTCACCTGTAATCCGGTTCCAATGGGCGCTGCGATGTCGATCGAACCACAAACTCACGTGGTGATCCCATACGCCGATAGAACCATGCTCGAGGACATGAGTAATGAGGAGACCGAGTGCCACCATTACCAGCCCTATGACCGCGAAGGAGAAAAGTAGCGCGATTGCTGTAGCAATGATTTCGTGACCCCGGGCAATCGTTTTTACCAAACGATCAGCCGAACCACCACGTGTCGGATTGAGAAAGGCGCGCGATTCGGCATCGTCGCGATTCTGCAAAGTCTTTGAGTCAACGTTGCTCTTCGTGGAGTCGGTCATCGACGGTCCGTACTTGAAGGTGAGTTGCGACGTTGCGCTGCGGGTCGTCCCGAAGGAATACCCATTGCGGTGGTATCTATGCCTACGTTGAAAACTTTCGATGTCGTCGTCAAGGTTGCATCGCCCCCTAATTGATTCCAGCCATTAACGGAACTGGAACGAAGCGGGGTCTTGGCTTCTTGCCTGTAACTATAGAACGAGTAACTCAAGTTCGCTCCGAAGAGATTATCCAGATCAGCTTCGAAGTTCGTTGTGAAACGGGAGTATTGGGGCAATGTCTCTTGAGCGATGTTGAGGGAGATACGCAAGCGAGTACGCCGAATAGTTGCGACACCGTTGGTCGCGAGGTCGCAATGTAAGCGAATGACATTCGCTCTTAACTATGAATTGCAGGGAAATTCGTATCGATCGACGTTCGTTGGACGTACGCGCGGGCGGTTCACGATGTCTCGACCAGACTCCACTCCTATTTTTCTTAAAGAATCCTCAGAATCGACGCCCAATACGAAACCTGAGCGGGCGACCATCTGGATCGAAAATCAATCGATAAGCGCCTTCGGCCCATTGTCGACTGCTCATCGGTACCGGGTCGACTACGTGTGATTGAACGCGACCCGGGGGTCGAGTTCCTGTGCCATTCGACGATTGCCATGACGTGACCTCACGCGCGGCCTCTTGCCAAAGAACGGAACCGTGCGCAAGATCGAGGAGCGCAGGGTCTTCGCCGGAACGTCCGAGATGTTCCGCCCAAAGCGCAAGTCGCAAATCGCGCGCGAACGTGCGACTACCGTCACCCAGTCCACCGGGATCGAGAGGGATTCTGTCGTCGAGCTCGCTGTCAATCACTGCGCAGGAAAGTTCTGAGTCGTGCGTCCACGAGCGGCGATTTAGATTGTCGGACCCAACTGTCGCCCAGACGTCATCGATTACGCAGACTTTGGCGTGAACGTAGATGGGAGTCCCGGACTTGTTTTCTACGTCGTAGATTCCAACTCGTGCCCCGCCGGCAGCTTTGACAATGTCGATGGCTCGAGCTTGGGCGAGCCTGCTTGGTGGCCCCGATAGTTTGCTGTCCTTGTCGGGGAAGCGCGGTACGACGGCGATGAGTTGCAAATTTGGCTGTCGACGTAGGGCATCGGCGAGAAGATTCGCGATTTCGACCGACCAGAAGTACTGATCTTCGATGTAAATCAACGAACGGGCTCGACTAATCGCCTTGGCAAATGCTCGGGCAACACTTCGCTCACCGTTGGGCGCAAATGGATACTTGGGACGCCGTGACGGATACGTTCGCAGCACTTGAACGGCGTGACCACCCAGTGATGGGGGGTCGCCGAGTCGCTTAGGTAGAGGAAGGGCAGTTCGATCTCGCGACAAAGTACGCGAGAGGAATGCCCTTACTATGCCCGCATGATTGAGTGGCGTTGGGTCTTCCCAGCGCTCATGAAACGTGAGATCGAGTTTGCTCACCACGGGTCCAGATATTTCCAGTTGAACATCGTGCCAGGGAGGCCGCGGACCGTAGCGCTCGTCAAGTTCGATGGCCTGAGCGTCGCCGTGATGGTGTGCGTCGTCTCGGCGGCCGTGACATAGATCGATTCCTCCGATGAAGACAACATCACGATTAAGAGAATTGGGGTGACGGATTATGACCAATTTTTGGTGATGCGATCCGCCTCGACGTACCCTCTCATCGAGAAGTACCTGGCCGCCTGCTTTCGTGATCTCCACAGCGAGGCGTCGATTTTGTTTTGAACTGAAAGCGAAACGGTCACTGTGCGATCGCCACACCAGCCCGCGAACATCGACGTCGCGCCGACACGCGCCGGCCAACAGCATCGCGATCGACGTGCCGTCGTCGGAGACGAACTCGTCGCCGTCACCGCGCCAATCGGTAAAACGCACCTCGTCGGAAGATTCGAGACCCGAGATGGCCTCTGAAAGGCGAGTGAAATAGGAGGAACCATCAATCAAAAATCCGACGTGGTTGCCCTCACTCCACGCGACGTCGATCGGTTGATGCGCGTCAATCGTTGTCATTGGGTTACCCCGTTCCTCGGGAGTAAGAAACCAGTCGTCAAGTCGCATTACGTGTCAACGTACTATGGGCCTCACGAGGCACGATTGCAACACAGCTAAGGACATGACCTAGCGAATCGTTCTTCATTTGACCTTCATTAAATCCCTGAATCGATTCACCAGAGTCGAACTCGCGTTCGCACCGTGAGGCGTCCGGGTACTTCGACGTCATTCAGTCAGGTTCAGCAACTGTTGTCGCAATGTCTTTGAAGCGCTACTGAGGTGGTCCCGAACCAAGTACGAGTGCCAGTGTCGCTTGAGTGCCACTGGTGTCGACGTAGCCAATGTTCGCCGTGTCGCCAACCTTGAGCGTTTGCAAAAGATTGTCCAGAGAGGTAATCGTCGACACTGATTGCCCATTCACCGAGACAATGACGTCGCCCGGTGTCAAAGCTGAACCCGCAGCCGCTGTTCCGGGAATAGTCGCCGCGACGGTAACGCCACTGGTCGTGACCGGTGATTGATTGCCGATTCCTCCGAACGGGTTCGACGTTGCTGACTGGACCTCAATGCCGAGGAACGCAGTCTCGCCAATGTGCACCGTTGATGACGAGTTGCCGTTTTCGATTTTCTTGGCGATGGATAGTGCGGTGCTGATCGGTATGGCAAACGCTTGTGTCGTCGTGTTCGAGGAGTTAACGACGGGACCTTGATTGGCGGACAGAGCCGCGGTGTCCATGCCAATTACCTGGCCTTTGGCGTTCACGAGCGCTCCGCCAGAATCGCCTGCTTCGATGTTCGCGCTGGTTTCAATAAGGCCCTTCAGCGTTTCAGAGCCCGTCGCGTTCTCGACGCCGTACGCCGTGATGGTTTTACCGACGGCCAGCACTGAGCCCGCGGCGTAGCTCGGAGTACCGCCAGCGCCACCAGCGTTGCCGATCCCCACCACCGACTCGCCCTTGGTCGCAACCTTGGAGTCCGTCTTGATGGTCGTGAGACCCGAGGCGTTCTCAAGTTGCAGTACCGCGATGTCGGACGTCACGTCGTAACCCACGACCGTCGCTGTGTAGGTCGTGTTGGTGGCTACGTCGCGCACCGAGATTGACGTCGCGCCGGCGATCACGTGGTTATTGGTGAGGATGAGACCGTTGGAGGTCAAGATCATGCCGGTGCCGGCGGCCGTGGCCTGCTGGTACGAAAGATTGGTGTTGATGTCCACCAAACCGGGATCAACCGTTGTCGCGATCTTCGCTGCGGCCGCGTTGGTCGACGAGGACGGCGTGCTTACCGTCGGTGCCTGTGGAGCTGGCGCCGTCTCGTTGTTGTTGCCTCCGTAGTTTCCATATCCTCCGAATCCACCTGAGGGGAACTGCGCGTTCGGCGTTCCCTGCTGGGCAACAGCGTTGGGGGTGTTCGAATTGGGGTGACCAAGTATGAACCCGACCGAACCCGCCGCGAGAACGAGCGCGAGCGCGGACAAGGCCAGCATGATTCGTCGATGGAGATTTCGACGTGGTGTGTTTAGTGAAGTCGTGTCAGAAGCACTCGGACCCGACTGTCCTAAGTCTTCGTGTTCAGTAGTGATTTCCATTGTGAGTTCCTCTCACCCGTTTGTTGTCTTGTATCAGTGTGAACCTTGGTCCTGAGTAGTTCGTTGAGAGGGAGTAAGAACCATCTAATAAATCGACCTCGGTTTTTTGGCACTTTCGTACGGTGCAAGACCACGTAAGGATTAACGTGCGCAATGTCTAAGCGAGAACTGGTGCGAAGGTTTGAAGTGTCGGTTGTCTTTGGATTTTCTCTGATTGTTGAAAATTGGATGACTACGATTCTCGAAGAGGTTTTTTCAGAAAGGACGACAAGAATCGAACTCGCGTTCTCAGCCGGGGACGCTATGAAAAAGGGTTTTGAATCATTTGTGTTGCGTTCTATAACGCGTCACGTTATAGTTGTTAAGTGCTTCTGTCCTTTGGTGACAAAACGACGGAGCGTGTGTGGCAGTGAGAAATAGTGCGCTCGTTCGACGCGGAACTTCTCCGGTCAGCTGTGCGCAAACTCTTAATCCTCGATGCCGCCGATCACTTGAATGACTTAACTATCCCGCCGGGTAATCGGCTCGAGAAGTTGCGGGGAGACCGTGCGGGTCAGTACAGCATTCGGATTAACCAGCAGTGGCGGATCTGTTTTCGTTGGACTGCGGCGGGGCCAGAAGGCGTATCGATTGTGGATTATCACTGAGGAGGAAGAATGGCAAAGACGATAGATCCTATTAAGCCAGGCGAAATATTGATGGAGGAGTTTCTCACTCCTCTTGGCATCAGTCAGAACGCGTTGGCCCGCGCTCTCAGTGTTCCGCCGCGTCGAATCAATGAAATCGTCCTTGGTAAGCGTCGAATCACTGCTGACACGGCACTGCGACTCTCGCGGTATTTCGCAATGAGTGAGGGGTTCTGGATGAACCTTCAGGATCGCTACGACCGTGAAGTCACGAAAACCAAGATCGCAGATGTCCTGTCCGCAATCGATCCGTTGTTCAATAACGCACTTACCGCTTGACGTGATGTTTCGATCTGTGCTGCCGAGCAATAACAGCAGTGTTTGTGCCAAATTAGTCAGTCGTTGCAGCAAAACCGGTCGTGGAGCGGGCGACGAGAATCGAACTCGCGTTCTCAACTTGGAAATCCGATTCCTGATATTTTGAGCAACCATTTAGGGCCCTCGTACACAGCGAAAATGAATATCGATGCCTGTTGGCGACGGGCATGAATCAGCCGAAACCTTGCTTCACTTTGAGTGCCTACGTGGCGCCTCCGTGGCATGCAGCTATTTAGACGATGTAGGCCTTGGCACTCTCCTCGAGTGTTAATTCACGAGTTTCATGACCAAACACTGCTACGACCACCACCGCGATGAGTGCCACTGATCCGACGAGCGAGTACACCGCACCAACACCGAAATTCGACAGCACTACCGGAATGAGTGACGGGCCAATGACGCCGGAAATGAGCCGTCCGAATCCCTCCGTCGTAGCGACGCCCCAGGCACGAATCTCGGTCGGGTAGCTCTCGGAGGTGTAGGTCTTGACGGCCGGATCAACCGCGATCCCAAAGAACGACATGAGACAGCCGAGAACAAGTATGGGAACGGCACCTCGCACGAATCCAAAGGTGAGTGAGGCCGTGGCCGCAATGACCGTGAAACTGATAATGACTGGCTTGCGTCCCCAGCGCTCAATAACCCACGATTCGAGGAGTTTGCCCGGGATGGAGACGCCGACAATTATCGCGGTGAAGGCGAAAGCTGATGTAAGGCTGTAGCCCATCTTGGTGATCGCGGTTGGCATGAATATTTGGATTGAGTAAAAAATGAAAAAGGTTCCCCCGAAGGTTGCCCACAGCGTCATTGATCGACGAAGGAGCGGAGGAAGAAAAATCGTGCGAAGCGGGTGCAACGAAACCGCTGGTGGACGTTTCTCCTCGGGTGCCAGAGGGGCAAGCGGCGCGAGTGGTCCCTCGTTTGATCGTTCGGCGCGCGCCTCAATCTTTTGTAGCACCGTCTCGGCCTCCGCGAAGCGACCTCGTGACTCGAGCCAACGAGGTGACTCGGGCAGGCAGCGCCATATGAGCAACGCGAACAGAATAGGCAGACCGCCAATCATGAACATGATCCGCCAGCCGGTTGTGTTCTCGACGTTTGGAATGAGTCGAAACGCCAACAAAGGGGAGAGAAAGTAACCGATGGACAGGAACGAATCAGCCCAGGCAATGAAGCGGCCTCGGCGGTGGGGTGGACACAACTCGCTCGCAAAGATATAGGGAATTGGGAACACTGCGCCCATCGCCATGCCATCAGCGATGCGCAGCGTGATGAGGCTGTTGGCGCTGTGGGTGAATCCAGTGGCGAAAGTGAGAGCGGCGTAGGCGATGGTCCCCAGGATGAGTACTCTTCGACGGCCGAATCGGTCCGCCAGTCGACCGGCGGGCACGATACCGATCACGATGCCTATGTTGGCGGAGATTGCAACGAAAGATTTCATTCCCGTGGAGAGTGCGAACTGTTGGGTGAGTGACGGGAGGACCGACCCCGTGAGGCCAATGTCGTAAGACTCGATGAGCCAACTCAGGAAAAGCAACGACATGATGCCGCTGAGCCACCGTGAGGCCGGGAGTCGGTCCAACCTCGCTGCGGCTCGAGGCCGACTCTCGTCACGCATTGAGAGCACCGGAAGGAGATTCGAAGCGACGACCGAGTTCCGACAAGGTTTGTCCTTCAACCATGGTGCGTGAATACTTCGTTAACTCATCACGAGGATGCTTGATAAGACTGTCCAGAACCCGACCATCACAGCCAAAGAAAACACCCGGTGTTGACGTTTCTGACGTTACTAGTAATTGATTTCAAGTCTTGCTGAAGGTCGATCTCGTTAACGCGCGATCGAACCGCATCATTGACGCATGGTCTCATTGTCCTAAAGCCTTGACCTGGACCACTACGAGGCGTTCTCGCACTAGTACTTGACCCCGCTTACACAGGACGGGCATTAGCAGGACTCATCGCTGCGCTCCGCGAAGGTTCGATTTTGCCCGGTACGCGAACGATCTTTCTTCACACGGGAGGGCTACCCGGACTGCTTGGTCACGTAGAAGCGATGAAGCGAGCGGTCGGCCCGCCAAACTCAGGTACTTGCGAGAAGGTCGTATAGAAGTCGAGAGATCGTTTTTTAGCAGGCCTTTTTTCAGGGCGTTAAAGATCTCTCGAGCAGTGAATCGCTTAAGACTGCGCAGCGCGTCCCTTTTAGACCGACTTTCGGAGCGCCGCGTTCTATGTGGACGCGGATTCGAGATTCGTAGCGAAGACGAGTGGTTCGTGGTCGGTCGACATTGCCCTTGTCGCGATCAGCGTCGTGTCATGGCGGCATGCATCTTGACGAATTGCATTACGGGTGCGGTTTCAATATGGGTGATGCCGTTGAAGGCGGACATTTCGTCGGTGAGGTACTCGAAGAGTGAGCGGTCGTTTGGGCAGACCAGTGCCGCGACCAGGTTGGTGGATCCGCTGGTGGCGGCGACGAAGGGAAATTCCGGGCGGCTCGCCAAGGCTTGACCGACAGCTGTCAGTTTTGCGGGGGCTACCGACATCCACAGCAGAGCCTGAGAGCGCACCCCAAAAGCGTCGCCGGCAACGTCCAAGTCGAAGAAAAGAATGCCAGAGGCGGTGAGTTCTTCGACTCGTCGTCGGACAGTCGTCTCGTGCCAATGAGTGCGCGTTGCCAACTGTCGATAGGAAGCGCGGCCATCGTCCGCAAGGGCCTGAATGAGTTGCCGGTCTGAGTCTTGCAACTTGGCCTTCGGGCGATCGATTGACGGACTGTCCGGGGTGGGAGAGAGGAGTTGGGTAATTTCGCTGGGGCTGTGGTTGCTTGGACCAGTCGCAGCAGAAAATGCCGTACCGAAGAGATGAAGCAGACAATAAGCCTCAAGGCCCACGACGTGTCGACCGACTGAGAGCTGGCCGAGCAAGTTGGGAGTCTGCTGTTCGCCGTCGCGTGAACGAACCAAGCTGAAGATCTCAGTTCCTCCTGAGGTCAATTGCACCCAGGATGTGTCGGGATGCTCGGCGAGTTTGTCGGCGACGGTCGGTGCGGACCCCGGTGCACAACGGATGCGCACAGCCCAGTCGGACTGGCCGACCCGCTGTGTGTCGAGTTGGCCGACCACACGCACGATGCGGTCATCGAGCAAGCGCCGGTAGCGACGAGAGACGGTCTGCTCGGATGATCCGACTATTTCGGCCAAGCGACTGAACGGTGCTCGCGGATCGCCGTAAAGCGCTTGGATGATTCTTTGGTCTAAGACGTCAATATTGCTGATTTCCATGTACAACAACGTAACTCATGGCGTAAACAAGTAGTTATCGTCAAACTAGTGGTGGATGACAACAGGGATTGGCAGGCTGTTGGTCATGGAAAAGAAGTGGTGGACCTTAGTTGTGGTGTGCGCCGCAACATTCATGTTGCTCTTAGACGTCACCATTGTGATCGTCGCGCTGCCGACCATTCAGTCGGGACTGCACGCGAGTTTCAGCGACTTGCAGTGGGTCATCGACGCCTACGCCTTGACCTTGGCTTCGGTGCTACTCGCCGCTGGTTCGCTAGCCGACCGCTACGGGCGTCGACTGCTCTTCACGATCGGTCTTGTTGTCTTCACCCTTGGTTCACTGCTGTGTGGAATAGCTCAGTCCCCGATCATGTTGATCCTGTCTCGCAGTGCCCAGGGTATTGGCGGGGCGATGCTTTTCGCCACGTCGCTGGCTCTTCTGGCCCAGAGCTTCCATGGCAAAGAACGGGGAATGGCCTTTGGAATCTGGGGCGCGATCACGGGGGTGGCCGCTGGACTCGGACCAGTATTAGGAGGTCTCATCGTCACCGGAATTAGTTGGCGAGGAATCTTCTTGGTCAACCTGCCAGTCGGCGTGGCCGCGTTGGTCGTCACGTTCTGGAAGGTAGATGAGTCCAAAACGCCACACGCCGGTCGGCCAGACTGGGCCGGGTTCGTCACACTTACGGCCGGCCTCATCAGTTTTGTGTACGGTCTCATTCGAGCCGGCGAGATCGCGTGGAGCGACACCGGGGTCATAATCTGTCTTTCTCTCGCCATTGTCTTCTTCTCTTCGTTTGTTGTGCTGGAACGTCGTGCCGAGCATCCGTTGTTCGATTTGTCGCTATTTCGCATCCCGACCTTCAGCGGTGGGTTGCTCGCCGCTTTTGCCATGAACGGTTCGCTCTACGCCATGTTCTTGTACCTCGCCCTCTACCTCCAAGACGACCTCGGTCACTCCGCTTTAGTGACCGGCTTGCAATTACTTCTCATTAGTGGGACGTCAATCGTCTCATCGATTGGCGCGGGGGCGTTTCACGATCGCGTGCCCGTCCGTTGGCTCATTGGACCGGGTCTCCTGCTCGTCGGGGTGGGCTTGGTGCTCAATGCAGGGTTAAACGGCACCAGTTCGTGGACTCACTTGATCCCTGGTTTCATCGTGGGCGGCATCGGTAGTGGAATAGTCAATCCGCCGCTTGCTTCGACAGCGGTCGGCGTCGTCGCACCACAGCGCTCGGGCATGGCCTCGGGTGTCAACACCACTTTCCGCCAGATTGGCATCGCCACCGGCACCGCAGTGTACGGTTCGATCTTCGCATCGGCCCTCCGCCAGAAACTGGGGCAGGCCCTGGCCAGTACTCCGTCCTTAGAGCGGCATCTCTCTAGTGTCGTGACCGCGGTGCAACAAGGTGATGCCCGTCGGGCCTTCGACGCCGTGCCTGGCTCATTACGAGCTCAACTTGTCGCGGCGGTGCACATCAGCTTCGCAGGTGCGCTCAACATTCTGCTCGTGGTCAGCGGTGCCTTAGCTCTTGTCGGAGCAGTCGGTTCTGGACTACTGATCCATCGCCGGGACTTCGTGGTCACGCAACGCCAGGCGTCACCGGTAGTGACCGAGTCCTTGGGCTCAACCGACAACCCGGCGAGAGCCCACCAAAGTGCCGGCTCGTTACGTTCGATTCGCGAGAGTGACGACGACGACGTCGCGCCCCTCGAATTAGAAGCGCTTTACAAATCGTTCGAAAGTGGAGAGTGAAGATGGACGCAGTCATCACCACGAAAGGTCTTCGAAAAAGCTTTCGCACGAGGAAGGGCGCAGTCGAAGCGGTAACGGGCGTCAGTCTTGAGGTCGGTCGCGGCGAGATATTCGGTTTCCTCGGACCGAACGGAGCCGGAAAGACCACGACGTTGCGGATGCTCACGACGCTGCTACCCATCGACGCGGGGACGGCGACTTTGGCCGGCTTTGACGTCACGCGTGAGTCGAAGCAAGTGCGTCAACGGATCGGCTACGTCAGCCAAGCGGGTGGCGCCGACGATATGTCGACGGGTTGGGAGAATCTCATCCTCCAGGGGCGCCTCTATCGAGGGGACCTCGACTCGGTGCGCACGAAGGCGAAAGAGCTCGCCGAGGTACTGAACCTCACCGAATTCGCCGATCGCAAAGTCATGACCTATTCGCGGGGCCAGCGCCGGCGACTCGACCTGGCCCTTGGACTTATTCACGAACCGGAAATCTTGTTCCTCGACGAGCCCACGACCGGGCTCGATCCGCAGAACCGAGCGAACCTGTGGGACCATATCCGGGCCATTCGCGAACGCGGTTCGACGGTCTTTTTGACCACTCACTACCTAGAAGAAGCCGATGCCCTCTGTGATCGGGTGACGATCATGGACCACGGGTCGATCGTCGCCGAAGGGACTCCTCGCGCGTTGAAACGTGAAGTCGCCGGCGACTCGGTAGTGCTCGGCCTTGTTGACGACGATCTCGTCGAACGGGTAAGCGGGCTCCTGCGAGCCGAGCCGTTTATTCGAAAGATTCGCATCGAGGACGGCGGACTTCGTCTTTCCGTCGTTGACGGCAGTGCCGCGTTGCCCGCGCTCTTGCGACTGCTTGATCGAGATCAGATTGCGCTGAAATCAATCAGCCTCTCGGAGCCCACTTTGGACGATGTGTTCTTGCAGTACACGGGTCGGTCACTGCGAGATACCGGTCATTTGACGGAGGGGAAAGTATGAGAATGATGAAAGACACTGGATTGATGTTCCAGCGACATTTCACCCAGCAGATGCGTAATCCGACGTGGTTATTCGTCGGGCTCTCATCACCCGTGCTCTACCTCGCACTGTTCACTCCGCTCCTCGAGCACTTCACGCGAGCGGCCTCGACTGGCGTGGTGCTCGATACGTTCTTTCCAGGGATCCTCGCGCTCCTCGCCTTCTCCAGCGGTATCTCTCAGGGGTTCGGAACGATCTTCGAGCTTCGATCTGGTGTCGTCGAGCGACTCCGGGTAACTCCGGCGAGCTGCTTCGCGATCCTCGTGGGTCCGATCGCCTCGGCATTGACCTTTATGTACTTCTTCGACGCGATTGCGGTTGCGGTCGCGTACGGATTCGGCTTTCAGATCCACTGGGGTGGACTGCTCGTGCTCGCTGTTCTCGTTGGGGTCTTCATGGCGACGGTGTCCGCCTGGTCGGTAGCAACCGCGCTCACGATGAAGGAGATCGACCGCTTCGCCTCCGTGACGAATGGGCTGAACCTACCCACCCTCCTCCTCGCCGGCGTGCTCTTGCCGATCTCGTTTGGTCCCACGTGGATGCGAGTTGTCGCTCACTTTGATCCCCTGTACTACGTCGTTGAGGGCGCGCGGGCACTCGGTGCGGGCGTTTTTTCGAGCAGCCAGGTCTGGCAGGCGTTCGCGGTCCTTGTTCCCCTGTGTGCACTGGTTCTCGGTTGGGCGACGAGCGTCTTCAAGAAGGCGGTCTCGTGATTCTGCGACGTTCGAACCGTCCCCTCTGATGCGTCTCGATGTCGCTTCATGAAGGAGTGCTAAATGTCTAAACCCCGTCCCATTGGGACGCGCCGCCCTGTTTCCGACGACTTGTTCGGCGGCCATTTGAAAGGCTCCTATCTACTCGACCTGGAAGTGACCGGCGTCGACGAAATTGCCGAGCACGTACGACTCGTCACGGTGGCCTCGTCGGATCTTGTGGGATTCGAGTACGCCCCAGGACAAGACCTTCTGTTCGAGTTTCCAGATGGCGATAGGACCTTGCGCCGTCGCTACACCATTCGGCGGTTGGATCCCGTGGAAGGCATCGCGGGCTTCGAAATCGAGATGCACAATGGCATGGGTCCGGCGACTCGCTGGGTGGCAACGGCGAAAGTGGGCGAGCGCCTTGAGGCCATCGGACCACGAGGCGCGGTCAGGCTGAGGTCGGAGGCGACGACCCATCTCTTCGTCGTTGACGACTCGGCGATGCCCGCCGCCTTCGCGATGATCGAGGCGCTCCGCGTGAACGTCTCCGCCATCGTCCTTCTCGTGACGAGTCATGGCGCGAAGTCACGACCGACGTTGGCCGGTAGTCCCGGGACGTCGCTGATCTGGCTGGATCAAAGAGAGATCATCGACGAGTTGAACGACCTATATATACCCCCCGACACCGCCGTCTATATTTTCGGTGAACGCCGACTCGTCCGAACGGTGGAGAAACTCCTCGTCGAGGACGGCATTGATCGTGATGCCGTGATGTCCAAGGCGTACTGGCGAGGGGACCAGGCCAACGCCAGCCACGGTGAGCCGTCGTTCGACTGAATTTGATCCCACGCTGGTCGCGGTTTGATGGATTACTTCATTCATCGTGGCTCCCCGTTGAAGCCAATTAACTCGCAAAGGTGCCGAGATTTCTGGGCGTCATTTGGGCGCTTCACACGGACAATATTGGTATCTAGTGGGTATGACAGGACCATTGCAACACCATGTGAAATGCGAGATGTTGTCCAAATCTATAGAAGCGGGCGACGAGAATCGAACTCGCGTTCTCAACTTGGGAAGCTGGGCGTTAGAGAAGATACTCCAACGTGTGAAGCCTGATGAAAGGTCAGAAATTCGACAGAACCTTAAGCGTCAATTGACCCCGGGCATACTGCAGCTGAGGCATTCGCCATGGTTTCGGGTCGCGAGATCTGCTCTACATGTGACCGTTGACTCTTATGGGACCCTCTTTCAAGACGTCCCGGTGCCGAAGAAACTTTGGAGTGATAATGATCTTAGATCTCTTATTGAAAAATGGTCCTAGGGACGACGCGGAATTAACTTCGACAGGCACTGACCAACCCAGTTAAAGCGACTCCCCGAGTATCCGCCGAAGTAGAAGTCCTTATTGTGCTCGATCACTGGTCGACCATCCAGATCTCTGCACCGTCCTTCGCGCTCGTCGGTGGCCCGAGGATTCTGCGAAGACTGGCCGTCGTCGCGGGCGGTGTCTGCGACATCACAAGTACCACTTCAATTGGCGACCAGCGCGCGAGAATCGTACTAACACGGTGGCTCTGGGAGGCGGTGAGCGCGGTGTCTGATGCTGTCACATTCTGCAGGAAATCGGCGATGGGAAGCGATGAACGATACTCGTCGACGTTATTGCGTCCGCGAACGAAGCCGTAAGCCCACACGAGCTGTGAGTGAATGCCCGTCTCGGCCTCCCAGGTCATGGACTCTGCGCGGTCCAGCCCGAAGGGCAGGATGAGAAGCGGCGTCTCACTCGTCGCCATCGAAGAGGCGTAAGAGAACCAGCGTGGGATGGTCACTGACCGGATTACGAAGGGAGCCGAGTACGTAGTGGCGATCGGCGCGAGTGCGACAAGAGCGGCGACCGCGCCCGCGGCGTAGCCGGCCCGTCGTCCGAAGCGGCGATCTAGTCGACGCGCCCAGGGCCGTGAGGGCCTCACCCACCCATCTATGACCAACGCCAGCATTAAGCCCAGCAACAGCGCGACGACCAACGCGAAACGCGACGGCGTCGCGGAGCCCGCCACGGGAATGACGTGCCACAGGCCCAGTGGTACTGACTCCAACAATACGGAGATTACGGCGGCCAGGGCCAAGATCGCGTACAGGCTCCGACGTCGGACTACGGGAGCACAGAGCACCAGCACGATCACGATGCCCAGGCCTACGTAGTCCATTCCCGGTCCGCGAGGACCGGCGTAGCCGGTACCGGTCAGAGCCGGAGACGGTGAGAACACATGGGCGCTGGGTACCACCATCGCGCCGAGATGTTGCAGCTCCTTCAGCCAGTTCGGAGTGGTCGAGCCGGCACCCGACCAGTATGGCCCCATGACGTGGGCTCGCCCGAAGAGCGTGACCCATATCGGGTACCCCAAGGCGACTGCGCAGACACCGAGTCCGGTCGCGCCAACGATGAACAGACCCGGGAGTGCCGCCACGAGCGAGCTTCGCCGTCTCAACGCGAAGGCGAGCAGTAGCGTGCCGGCCAGCACGACGGTGAACACAATGACCTCGACGCCAATGAAGAATTCGGCCGCCGTGAGCAGTCCGAGAAGCAACCCAGCGCGAACGGGCTTGATCTCGCCGCGCACGTGCCGAACGACCACGAGCAACGCGAGGGGAACGTAGGCGACCAGGGTGAAGTTGAGGTGTCCGAGGACGACGCTGGCCATGACGAAGGGCGAGAACGCGAAGACGGCACCGGCCACGGTTCGAGCCCAGAAGTTCTGAACGAACTGAGCGGCCAACGCAAACGCGGCCACTCCCGACACGACCGGGGCCAGCAAGTCGGCCACGTTGGACGAAGCGATAGGTCCAAAGAGCAACGTAATGGGTGACAACACCAACGCCGGCAGCATCCAACTCGTGTTAGACATCGCGCTGATGCCACCGAATCGGGCGAAGAGCGCGTCAGAGTAGAACGGATTGTGGCCGTGCAATAGTGCTTGAGGAAACCACGCCAGCCACCACAACTGCTGCGCTGGATCGGTACAGGCGCACGTCGCCATGCTTGCGGGGTCGCCGGTTATCCAGACCCGACTCCACAGACAGAGCGAAAAAGCGAGATAAATAACGCCGGCGACGGCAAGTCCATAGCGAAGGCGGCGAGGTCGCTCGTTGAACCAGCGGGGAGATCGAGTGGGTTCATCTTGTGTCGCAGCGCGAGATCCTTCAACCGAGGCGAGCACGTCCTCCGACGTCGTCGTCGCAAAGAGTTTCTGATCGACTCGAACGCTCACAGTCGGGCGTCCGTTCGTCCTGGCGACCACGAACTCATAGGCATCGCGAGTGTCCGTCGATACGCCGCCTTGACTGAGTTTCGTCGGTCCCCTTGGGGCGCAATCCCTATCGCTCCAGTCACTGTTGTACTATATCCATTAGCGATATAACAACTTACGGTGTACCGACTTACGTTAGTATCGGCCTATGGGCAGCTCCGAGGACGCGATTACCGGGCTAGGCCGGAACGCGGGCGCCGCCGTACTCGTGCTCTCCAGTCTCGCGGGCGGAGACAAGCACGGCTACGCACTCGTGAAGGACGTTGAGGAGTTCGCGGGCGTCCATCTACCTCCCGGCACGCTCTACCAACTACTTGCTCGGCTCGAAAGCCGAGGATTAATCACCGCACTCGAAGCCGATAACCGTCGGCGTCCCTATCGGCTGACCGCTCATGGCGCGACGGTGTTAGCCGACTACATCGCCGCGCAGCAGCGAATCCTAAAGACCGGGCAAGCTCGCCTCAAGCTTTCGTGGAAACTGGCGTGACTAGCAATCTCGATGACTCGCGGCGCGCGAGCCGACTTCTTCGTTGGTACCCGCCGGCATGGCGCCAGCGCTACGGCGAGGAGTTTGTCGACCACCTGGAACAAGAGTTCGCTGACCGACCGATCAATCTTGGACGGACCATCAACATCGCCTATAAGGGCCTCGTCGCTCGCGCGAGCGACATGGGCCTTTCGAACGATGAAGTGAATTACGAGGGCCTGACACGTGCCGCCCTCGGCACGAGCATTGCGCTAATCGCGTTGATGGTCGTCATCATGCTCGATTTATGGTCGAGGGCAATGCTCGCGTGGAGTGGGCGTCGCTACCATCCGATATCCGTCTCTGCGACTACCGGAATCCTCACCGTCGCGATGGGGCTCTTGCTGGTAGCGCTCATGGCGATAGCGCTGATGATCGCGGTGTCCGTCGTGCGCCAGATCGTGCGCGGACGCGTTCGACCGCTCGTGGTGCCTTCATTTCTCGCTGCCGTTTCGGGAGGCTTTCTTCTCTACGTCGCGCGCTCCCTTCCGAGAATGCTCGGCGCGTACAGCCATCTTCGCCAAGGCGGCGTGCGCTGGACTCATCTCGGTTCCACCGTCTACGCGTTGGCGGAGATCACCTGGGAATTAACCCAACGATGGGTAACTCCCTGGAATCAAGGAGGGATGGGGGTATCTTCCGTCCAAGTCGTGATGAATGACTGTGTCCCGATCGCCATGTTTGTCTTTGGTGTTGCGCTCGCGTTGCTACTCCGACGAGTCGAACTACCCCGCATCGGTGCGCGTCTCGTTTTCCCGGCTCTCACGCTCCTGGGCGGGCTTATGGGGGTGTTCTTCGTTGCTTACTTAGCATGGAGCACTGTCGGTGGTCCATCAAATTATGAGTACTTCTTTCCCGAGAGCCAATGGCTCGGTGTCGTCTATCTGATCGTTCTGGCACTCGTGCCAGTGCTTGTCGTGAGTTCGACATTCCTTGCTAATAAGTATCAACCTCGTGGCCAACGAAATCACATTGAGATCGTCAGCTCACGGGGCGACGCGGCGTAGACATCTCGCCACTTCTCAATGTCGTAGCACTGTCGCAACTCGACAGCAGTATTCAATCACGCATCCTGATTCACCGCCGCTCGTCCAGAAGTTCAAGTCGGCTCGATCACCGTCGCCCGGTTAGCCCTGTAACACCACAGGACTCGATCGTCCCCGAACGACCCATGTGACCTGATGCTCACTGTTTTCGGACGGCTTACCTGCTGAGTCTCTGCGAACGGATGTCACACATTTCCCCCCGTAGGACTATGTAGAGGTATGCGTATCGAAGAGCCATTGGGCGACGTCGAGCTCCTGCGAACTTTGGCTAAAAGTCCTCGAGCGTTCGAGACCTTCTATCGCCGACACGTCAGTGACATCACTCGCTACCTTGCACGCCGTTGTCGTACGCCCGAAGACGTCGCCGACGGCGTCTCTGCAACATTCCTGGCCGTACTCACGTCGGCCGAGAGGTTCGATCCAGAGCGGGGCACCCCGTTCGCTTGGTTGTACACGATTGCCCGCAATGAAGCGCGTGGACAATTCCGTTCGGCCGGTCGACGCGAAGCCCTACGTGTCCGCTTACAGGGCAGCGCATTGCTTTCGCAAGAAGACACTGATCGGCTCGCGGAACTCATCGATTACGAGCGCGCTGCCGCTCGCTTAAATGTTGTCCTTAGCGGGGCACCGGCGAACGAACTCGAACTTCTTGATCGCGTCGTTGCGAACGACGAAAGCGCGACCGAAGCTGCGCGTTCCCTCGGCATATCGCCCTCTGCGGGACGCAAGCGCTTGGAACGGCTTCGTGGTCGTGTGACGGGCGCGATAGATGGACCACTAACTCTCAATCATTGCAATGACTCATCAATGGAGGAAAAATGAACCAAATCAATTCGATCAATGTCATCGACGCCAGCCGGCCGTTCGAAGAGCGTCTGCTGGATGAACTTCTCGTCGTGCAAGCTTCAATAAACGGCGACGGGCGAGCGACACGTTCGCACCGACGGAGTCGTCGAATTATTCTTGCGGCCGCCGTGGCAGCAGCCGCGGTGGGCGTTGTTGTGTTTCAGACCCTTCCCGGCACTGTCGGCACACCGACGTCGGCGTCGGCGGCGCCATTCCTACGGCAAGCCGCACGAGCGGTCTTGACGGCTCCGACATTTCAAGAGCAGAGTTCATTAGCTCCCCAACCAAACCAGTACGTGTACTCCGAAACGGAAGACCCGAACGGCACGCTTGTGCAGATGTGGCTCTCGGCCGACGGAAGCCTTCCGGGGCTGCAACGCTGGACGTCGGGGATCACAGGCGAAGTTCCCGCGACCGGAGAAATCCCCTACCCGGCGTGCACCGTCGCCCAGGCTCAATCGACGGACTGCTCTTCTCAAGTTGGCTACTTTCCCGATATGCCCACTAACCCCAGCGCACTCCTGTCGTACTTCAATCAGAGTGGATTAATTGACACTTCGGGAACTGCTGCCAGCACGCCGGGCTGGATTAACAACGACCTCGCGAAGGGCATCATGTACCTGATGCAGACCAGTTATCTTCTTCCGGCGCAGCAGTCGGCGCTGTTCTCGCTCATGGCGCAGACCCCTGGTTTCACGATCGTTCCCAACATGGCGGACGCCATCGGACGCGTCGGCGTGGGCGTCGAGTGGAATTTCGAAGGCAGCGCGGGAGCGCTCATTTTCAACCCGACAACCTACGCACTGCTTGGCGTTCGCACGTGGCCCGGACCTCCCGTCCTCAGCGCGCCTTACGACGGCGATGCGCTTCTCGGGATCAGCGTCGTCAACTCGATCCCCCCAAGTCAGACTCCACCAGCGTCCTAACGTCGCGCGACGTACCCCTACGACCGACATCAAGCCTACGGCGTCGGATCTCCGACACCAACAATCTCAAACTCTCTTTGAGTTGCGGATTATTTCGCAATGCAACCTTTGGTCGAGTCGACGCAGTTTGCAGGTGCTGTGACATAGAGCGCGCACCCGTGGGTCGCTCGAGACTTGCAAGGATCACCCATTCGTTAACGCTCGGGCGGAGTAGGTCCCTTCACAATGGGTGTCAGTCTAAACTCGAAACCCGTGAAGCAAGAGTTGATAGGTCCGCCGAAGCCGTCAGACTTGCGTCGGAAAACCACCGTTATCTTGCGCGTGGGTGAGGTCCGAGGAATTTGAACGGAGATAGAACTCATCAAACAGTCACGACCTTGTCCATCCTGCTGATTACGTCCGTCCACATACGAGATGCCGAAAGAGGCCTTGTCTTTGGGACCTACGACAATGGTCCTCACGGGCGAAGCCACGTAGATCTCCGAGCGAGGTCCGCGGACGAAAGTCACGGGGTGGGGACTCGCCCCTTCTATGTGGGCGACAACAGCGGGATACCCAGAGATTGCGCATGCGACCGATCCATTGTTGGATATCACGATCGGGGTGCCTACGTTTCCCGCTGATACTTCAGTGAGGCCCGGAGCTAGCGAAAGCGCCTTCGACGAACACGCCGTAGTTGCCGCTCCAGCACCGGTCGAACCCGCGAGATAGCCCACGGGTGAGCACGAGACTACGGACGCACTGACGAGCGCTGCCAGCATGCCAACGCCTCTAGCCAAATGACCCATCTCAAACCTCCGATGGCTCTTACGGTAGATCTACCTACCAGGGGGCCAAGCGCCAGTCGGAGATGGTTGACATCGATTCCTCGACATGATTCCTCGGGCATTCAATTCTCCGCCATGAGCGGTCAGGTCTGTCGCTGCCTCAAGCACCACTTGGCGGGGCTACTCGGGCTAGTGCGCTCCGGGCAGATTGGAGATCACCAGTGGACCAGATTGTGCTCCAGAGGTCGGTGGCACAAAGTGGTCGCTGAGGTTACCAATGCCCATGCAGCCATCGCCCGTCGGGGGGCACGTGAGTGTGAGCACGTCTGCAATCGGTGGCTGAGCGGTTGGTAGAGCGAGCGTTGACCAAGTGGCGCCGCCATCGTGGGTCGTCTCAATAGTGGGTTCGCTATAGGCGCCTGCCGCACTGCTTGAGTCATACGTTGACATGGCGACCCAGCAATCATTGGCATTGGCGCATGACAGTGCCGTGGGCATGTTCTCCCACCCGGCCGGCGGACTTGACACTTGCCAGCTCGCCCCGGCGTTCGAGGTGGTGATGATTTCGTAAGGGGTCGTCGGCGAGCCAGCGGGCACCAGCATGCAGTGCGTGGTGTCACCACACGAGGCAAAGAGGAGAGCGGAGTCGAAGTAGTCGGAGGGCGCGCCAGCCAGCCACGTCAGGCCCCAGTCGTCAGAACGCATGCCGACTAAGTAGGAGTTCGGGGAACTGCCAAGCGCCGAGACCGCTAAGCATGATCCGTCTTTGTCGCAGTTCAATGTCCATACCGCGCCAGCGGGGCCGCTCGGCGCCGACGTTGATTGCGTCCACGTCTGCCCCGCATCCGCCGTCGACAAAAACATCCCTATTCGCTGCGGTGGAGAACTAGAGCTGGTGCCGCTCGCCGTGGGCGCGTCGCCGCTGACGCTCAAGACGCAGTGACTGGCATCTCCACAGACAAAGCGTCCGACGGAGGGATTCTGATACCCCGTCGGCACGGGTATCTCTGACATAGTCCAGTGGGCGCCGCCGTCCGTAGTGAGGATGAACTGAGCAAGTGGAACATTGTTGGTCGTGCCGATGGGGACATAGACAATTGCGCAGGTTTCGACCGTGGCGCACGAGAAGGAAAATAGCGTCCATGCCTGTCCGTCGGCCGTGTTCGGCAGCGGGGCCGTCTGTTCCCAGTTAAGTCCTCCATTGGTGGTTTGATAAAAGTCCTCTTGCGATGCACCGGGCGAATAGCAGACAAGGTCGGTAACGCACTGAAGGCCGACGGTGGCTCCTGGTGAGAGCGATCGGAATGGAGACGTGGTCAAATCCACCAAACGAAATGAGAGAGCCCCCGACGAAGTGGCCGACGAACTGGGCGCTGGCGCGCTCTTGGAGCCCGCGATGAGGAGTCCGGTCACCAGAGCCACCACGGCGGCCAC
>Ga0208357_1000136_pt1 | contig 57124 bp, 43 predicted proteins | sample NGESurdeep092012_6_FD_184487 | JGI IMG/M metagenome (GOLD analysis project Ga0208357, IMG submission 184487) | Arctic peat soil microbial communities from Barrow, Alaska - NGEE Surface sample F52-2 deep-092012 (SPAdes) | ecosystem: Environmental > Terrestrial > Soil > Wetlands > Peat ...
GCAGAGCGGGCCAGCCCTCCTGCAAACGGCGACTGTAGGTGTAGCTCATCACGAAACCGCTCAGGAGGAAGAAGAAGTCTACTGCGAGATAGCCATGCCGAAACCAGATTCGCTGATCGATGAGATGAAACTGCAACACCGCAAACGCAGCTACACCCCGGAGGCCGTCGAGCAAAATGAAGCGTTCGTGTTTGGGAGTTTTTGGGGGAAGTTGTTGCCCGACCATGAGAGAACCAGTATAGCGGTGGCTAGGTGGGTACCGGGGGTGGTATCGGCGAGACCGGCGGGGCGATGATGGTGGGATGGATGTGGTCTCCAATGCGGCGCTGCTGCGCGAGTATGTGACGCACCTGCGCGTGGAGCGCGGGCTGCGGCCGCTTAGCTGCGAGGCGTACCTGCGGGACCTGGAGATGTTTGCGGAGTTTCTGGAGGGTGGCGGCGGGGATGGCGTTGGGGTGAAGACTTTCTTGAGCGCGGAGCAGGAGGATGTGAGCGGGTTTATGCAGCATCTGCGGGAGCATGGGGTGCAGAGTAGGTCCATTGCGCGGAAGCTGAGTTGCGTGCGCGGGTTTTATAAGTGGCTGCTGATGGATAAGCGGGTGACTCGGGACCCAACCGTGAATATTGAGAGCCCGTCGAGCTGGCTGGTGCTGCCGAAGTCGCTGGCTGAGAGTGAAGTTACGGAGATGCTGGAGAAGACGGGTGCGGCGGCTCGCGCGGCCGATGCTAGTGGGGCGGCGTTGCGGGATCATGCGATGCTCGAGTTGCTGTATGCGGGCGGGCTGCGGGTGGGGGAGATTGTCGCGCTGCATGAGGAGGATTTGCGGCTGGAGACGGCCAGCGTGCAGGTGCGCGGGAAGGGCGATAAGGAGAGGATTGTGCCGATCGGGCGCAGCGCGGTGGAGGCGATTGAGAATTATGTACGGCGCGGGCGGCCTGGGTTGGTGAAGCAGATTCCCTCCGGGAATGACAGCCAGAAAAGCAAGAGCAAAGGCCCCTTGCAGCGGGCGCTGTTTTTGAGTGTGCGGGGGCATCCGCTGACGACGCAGGCGGTTTGGCAGATGGTGCGCGGGGTGAACAGCCATGCGAGTCCGCATAAGCTGCGGCATAGTTGCGCTACGCATATGGTGGAGCATGGCGCGGATTTGAGGACCGTGCAGACGCTGCTCGGGCATGCGGATATTGCTACGACGCAGGTGTATACGCATCTGGCGATTGACCGGTTGAAGACGGTGCATCGGTTGTGTCATCCGCGGGCGAAGCGGCGGAATCCCACACATGACGATGAGACCGTCATGCATGGGGCACCCAGGCTTGAGGTGGGAGCGTGAGCGCGGGGAGGGATAGTCGCCGCTTCAAAGAAGCTGCAGGTCTCTCCACTACCCCTTCGCTGTGCCCAGGGGCCGTTCGAGATGACAGGTGCGCCAGGAACTGGGCGAAGAGGAGGGGGATGAAGGCATGAGCAATCCCTCAGGGGCTAAAGCCCCTATTTCGCATGAGGAGTTTACGGACGGGCTGAAGCCCGTCCCCTTCAAGGCAAAGGCAACGGCCGCAGCAAAGACCAAGGCCAAGGCGAAGGGGAGCGAGGGAGCGTTCTTGTCGTTGGCGGAGAAGTTTCTCGGGATGATGCGGGATGAGCGGGGGGCTTCGGAGCATACGCTGCGGGCTTACTCGCGGGAGGTGCGGGGGTTTGCGGAATTTTTGACGGAGACGCTGGGGGAAGGGGCGGCGATGGCGTCGGTGGAGCACACGCATATTCGCGCGTACATGGCGACGTTGATGGATCGCGGGCTGACGAAGGCTAGCGTGGCGCGGGCGCTGGCGGCGATTCGGAGCTGGTTCAAGTGGGCCGCTAAGGCGGGGCTGGTGGAGAGTAATCCTGCGCTGCTGGTGAGTACTCCGAAGCTGCCGAAACATCTGCCTCGCGTGCCGAGCATGGAAGAGGTCAACCGGGTTTTGGATTCGCTGAACGTGGGTTCAGTAGCCCTGGGGAGGAAGGCAGCCCACCCTGCCGCGCATAGAACGCGCGTCGAGGATGGGGCACCCGCCACTGCGCGTGGGGCGGGAGGTCCTACGCGGACGGCAGGAGACGGAGACGGTGTCGAGGTTGCAAGCTGGCCGGAGCGGGAGCGCGCGATCTTTGAGTTGCTGTATGGATGCGGGATTCGTAACTCGGAGCTGGTGGGGCTGGATATGGACGCGATCTATTGGAGTGACGATGCGATTCGCGTGTTTGGCAAAGGCAAGAAGGAGCGGCTGGTGCCGCTGGGGGATGCTGCGGCGGAGGCGGTTCGTGCTTATTTGCCGCTGCGGCAGTCGAAGCTGGAAGCTGCGGGGATGGGGAAGCTGGTGCATGAGGGGCCGTTGCTGATTCGGGTGCGCGTGGGCGTGGCGAAGGGTGGGGCTCGGTTGACGACGCGGAGTGTGGGGAGGATTGTGAAGTCGATTGCGCTGCGTGGGGGGCTGGCCGCGGATGTGCATCCGCATACGCTGCGACACGCGTTTGGGACGCACATGCTGGAAGAGGGTGCAGACCTGCGGGCGATCCAGGAGATGCTGGGGCATGAGCGGCTGTCGACTACGCAGAGGTATACGCAGCTGACCGTGGGGCAGGTGCAGAGGGTGTATGACGAGACCCATCCGCGAGCGAAGTAGCGGCTAGTAGCGGGGAATGGTGGGGTCGATGAGGCGGGACCAGGCGTCGATGCCGCCGGAGACGGATTGTGCCTTGTCGAAGCCCTGCTGACGGAGCCAGGCGGCGACGGAGAGAGAGCGCGCGCAGTGATGGCAGAGGACGAGGATGGGGGCGTCTTCGTCGAGCTCCTGGTGGGCGCGGCCGGGAATCTCGTTCATGGGGAGGAGGGTGCTGGGCTCGATGTGCGCGGTCTGGTATTCCCAGGGCTCGCGGACGTCGAGGAGGAGAGGTGGGTGCTCGGCGGCGAGGAGGGATTGGAGTTGGGCTACGGTGATTTCGAGATCCATGGATAAAGGATACAAGGCCGAAGGTGGTTTCGGATTGCGCGACGTTTGGTCTGCGAGCGAGGAGATTGTCGAGGTCGGTGTGAGAGGCGCGGCGTGACATGTGTCAGGTTGTTTTGGTGACAAGAGCTACTAAGAATAGGCGGGTGAGACGGGCATTCTGAAGGTGTCGATTGAAATAGTTTTTGACGGAGGAGGTGGTCACGATGGCAACCGAGGTTTTACGTAACCAATCAACGAAGAACGCAGGTGCAGCGAAGCTGGCGGCAGATTCATGGTGGTGGCTGCTGGCGGCCGCGGTTCTGCTGCTGTTTGCGGATGGGCGGCAGACGATTGCGCTGGCCGCGTGGCTTGCGCCGATGTGCCTGCTACGGTTTGTTCGGAGTCAGGCTGGTTGGCGGGGGTTGGCGGCGGTTTATGTGCTGGTGGTGGTGATGCGCGGGATCGCGTACCACGGGATGATTCCGATCCCTGGCGTGTTCTATTACATTTTTCTCATGGTCTCGGGTGTCTCGGTGATGTTGCCGTATGTGGCGGACCGGCTGCTGGTGCCGTGGCTGCAGGGTTGGGCGAGAACGCTGGTGTTTCCGACGATGCTGGTGGCTACGCAGTTTGTGTATTCGCATGGCCCTGTTGGAAGCTGGGGTGGGGTTGCGTACACGCAGGCAGGCAATCTTCCGCTGCTACAGACGCTGGCCGTGACCGGACTGTGGGGCATTGCGTTCCTGATCGGGTGGTTTGCGGCGGTGGCGAATTGGGCGATGGAGGCGGGACCCGGAACGGCGGTTGCGGCGCGGCGGGCTGCGGTTTTTGGCGGTGTGTACTTTGCGGTGGTGCTGCTGGGTGAAGCGCGGTTGACGCTGTTTCCGCCGGCCGCGGCTACGGTACGCGTGGCTGCGCTTTCGGTGGCGAAGGGCGGGCTGCCGCTGACCGATGCTGTGGTGCAGGACGTGGTGCACCGGAAGGCTACGGATGCGGAGATGAGCCAGTTCTATGCGGCGACTACCGCCAACCAAAATGAATTGCTGGGGCGAAGCGAGCGAGAGGCACGCGCTGGAGCGAAGATCATTTTTTGGTCGGAGGAGGCGGCTTATGTGCTTGCGCAGGACGAGACTGCGCTGGTTGCGAAGGGGAGTGCGGTGGCTTCGACGAACCATGTCTATCTGGGGATGACGATGGCGGAGTGGACGCCGGGGGAGGCTCATCCGCTGGCGAATAAGATCGTGATGATTCAGCCGGATGGACGGGTTGCGTGGGAGTATCAGAAATCTCGACCGACGCCGGGACCAGAGATGGCAATGTCGTCGGCGAGTGGAGGACGGCTGCGGGGGTTGGACACGCCTTACGGCCGGCTGACTGCGGCTATTTGTTATGACATGGATTTTCATCCGCTACTGGCGCAGGCGGGAAGGATGGGGGCGGATATGATCTTGAGCCCGGCAAGCGATTGGCGGGCGATCGATCCACGGCATACGGAGATTGCGAGCTATCGTGCGATTGAACAGGGAGCGAACCTGGTGCGTGAGGCGAAGTTCGGGCTCTCGGCGGCGTATGACTATGAGGGCCATGTGCTGGCGCGGATGGATGAGTACCATGCGGGCGATTTGACGCTGGTGGCGCAAGTGCCGGTGCGTGGCGTGCGGACGGTGTATTCCGTGCTGGGCGATTGGTTCGCTTGGGTTTGCGTGGCGGGCTTTGGCGTGCTGTTGGTGATGGCATTCAGAAAGCGCAAGGCATTCGGAGAAGGCACCAAGACTGAGGCGTGAGCAGACTTCCGCTGCGAAGGACGGACCACTTCAAAGAACGAAGGCTCAATCTTTGTGGGTCAGGCGTCGGCTCCGTGGCATTTTTTATATTTCTTGCCGGAGCCGCAGAAGCAGGGGTCGTTGCGGCCGATTTCTGTGCCGGAGCGGCGCTGTGTGGCGGTGGCGGTGGCTGTTCCTCCGGCGTGCCTGGCGGCCTCGAGGTCGCGCTGTTTGTCGCGCCGGAATTCGCGCTCGAGAGCGTCGATGGTGGTGGACGGAGCGCGCGTGGGGACGGTGGGGGGTGGTGCCTGCTGCTGCTCGTGCTCGGCGCCCATGGGGAGTTGCCGCTGCGCGGGCGGTGGTCCGGAGTGGCCGGCTTGCAGGGTGAGAAGTTGCTCGAGGGTGTCGATGGGCGTGCCGTCGGGAGCGAGGATCTGCATACGGAATAGATTGCGGCAGGTGTCTTCCTGGAAGCGCATCATCATCTGCTCGAAGAGCTCGAAGGACTCCTTTTTGTACTCGACGAGGGGATCCTGCTGGGCGTAGCCGCGGAGACCGATGCCCTCCTTGAGGTGATCCATGTTGAGGAGGTGCTCTTTCCAGAGAGCGTCGAGGACGGAGAGCATGACGACGCGCTCGTGGTAGCGGAGCTGGGGCTCGCCGAGGATCTTTTCCTTGACGTCGTAGCGGGCATTGATGGTGTTGAAGATGGCGTCGCCGAGCTCGTGGCGGTTGAACTCGGTGGGGTCGAAGGCGCCTTCGAGTTTGGCGCCGAAGATGTCGTTGACCTGGGTGAAGATCTCTTCCATCTTCCAGTGCTCGGGGTGGACTTTTTCAGGGGCGAGTTCGTCGAGGATGTTGGAGAGGATGGTGGAGACGTAGTCCTCGGTGATGAGGAGTTTTTGCTCGACGCCTTCCATGAGTTGGTGGCGGAGACCGTAGACGGCCTCGCGCTGCTTGTTCATGACGTCGTCGTACTCGAGGACGTGCTTGCGGGACTCGAAGTTCTGGGACTCGACGGCTTTTTGGGCGGACTCGATGCGGCGGGAGATCATGCGGGATTCGATGGGGACACCCTCTTCCATGCCGAGGGACTGGAGGAGGCCGGAGACCCACTCGCGGGCGAAGATTCGCATGAGGTCGTCTTCGAGGGAGAGGAAGAAGCGGGAGGAGCCGGGGTCGCCCTGACGGCCGGCGCGGCCACGGAGCTGGTTGTCGACGCGGCGGGACTCGTGGCGTTCCGTTCCGAGGATGTGGAGGCCACCGGCTTCGATGACGGCGTCGTGCTCGACCTTAGTGGAGGCGGCGTGGGCTTCGATGGCGGTGTCCCAGTCCTGCTGCGGGATTTCGAACTCCTGCGACTGGTAGTAGAAGCGGACGAAGCCCGTGGGAGCGACGGGGGAGATGGCACCTTCGGCGGCAGAGACGGCGCGCGCTGCTTTGCGTTTTACGATGTCCTGGCGGGCCATGAATTCGGGGTTGCCGCCCAGGAGAATATCCGTACCGCGGCCGGCCATGTTGGTGGAGATGGTGACCATGCCGAGGCGGCCGGCCTGGGCTACGATCTCGGCTTCCTTCTCGTGGAACTTGGCGTTGAGGACGACGTGGCGGACCGCCTTGCGCTTGAGGATTTCAGAGAGGAGCTCGGACTTTTCGATGCTGGTGGTGCCGACCAGGACGGGCTGCTTGGCGGCGTGGAGACGCTCGATTTCGTCGGCGACGGCGAAGTATTTCTCCTTGGCGGTGCGATACACGACGTCGGGGTTCTCAATGCGCTGGAGGACGCGGTTGGTGGGGACGACGACGATGTCGAGCTTGTAGATGGAGTCGAATTCTGAGGCTTCGGTCTCGGCGGTGCCGGTCATGCCGGAGAGTTTTTTGTAGAGGCGGAAGTAGTTCTGGAAGGTGATGGTGGCGAGGGTCTGGTCTTCCTTGCGGATGGCCACGCCTTCCTTCGCTTCGACGGCTTGATGGAGGCCGTCGGACCAGCGGCGGCCGGGCATGAGGCGGCCCGTGAACTCGTCGACGATGATGACCTCGCCGTCCTTGACGACGTACTCGACGTCGCGCTTGTAGAGGCTGTGGGCCTTAACGGCGACTTCGATGTGGTGCTTCATGTCCCAGTTTTCGGGGTCGGCGATGTTGCCGATACCGAGGATCTTTTCGATCTTCTCCCAGCCTTCGTCGGTAACGGTGACGGCGCGGGCTTTTTCGTCGACGACGTAGTCGCCGGACCAGATTTTGGTCTCGAGTTTTTCGATGAGCTCGCCCTCTTCGATTTGAGGGATGACGGTGTTGGCGATGGCGTATTTGTCGGTGGTCTTGTCGGTGGGGCCGGAGATGATGAGGGGGGTGCGGGCTTCGTCGATGAGGATGGAATCAACTTCGTCGACGATGCAGTAGAAGTGGCCTCGCTGGACCTGGTCGGAGAGCTCGAACTTCATGTTGTCGCGGAGGTAGTCGAAGCCGAACTCGTTGTTGGTGCCGTAGGTGATGTCGGCGCCGTAGGCGGCGCGACGCTCCTCGTCGGAGAGATCGTGGACGATGACGCCGACGGTGAGGCCGAGGAAGCCGTAGATCTTGCCCATCCATTCGGCGTCGCGTTTGGCGAGGTAGTCGTTGACGGTGACGACATGGACGCCGTGGCCGGCGAGCGCGTTGAGGTAGCACGGCAGGGTGGCGACGAGGGTCTTGCCTTCGCCGGTCTTCATCTCTGCGATTTTGCCCTGGTGGAGGGCCATGCCGCCGATCATCTGGACGTCGAAGTGGCGCATGAAGACGACGCGGCGGCCGGCTTCGCGGACGACGGCGAAGGCTTCGGGGAGGAGGTCGTCGAGGGCCTGTTTTTCGGCGGCGATGATGGCCTCTTCGCCGGTGATACCTTCAATGGCGGCGGCGATGCGGGAGCGGAATTCGATGGTTTTGGCGGCTAGCTCGGCGTCGGAGAGCAGCTTGGCGGCGTCGTCGAAGCTGTTGATTTGAGCGAGCACGGGGAGCATGCGTTTGACGGTGCGTTCGTTGCTGGTGCCGAAGACTTTGGCGATTGTGCTGTTGAACAAGGGAGTTTCCTTTTTGCGTTCGCGCCCGCGTGGAGGCAGGGGGCGCAGAGAGTCGCAGGCTCTGGTTTAGCGAAGTGGAGGTGCCGAACAGGAGGGTCGGCAGAGACGAAAGGCGTCTGGGGAGCGGGGATTTCAGGCGGCGAAGCTGGTGACGGCCTGGAGCTGCATGGAGTGCGCGGAAGGCGGGCGCAGGGTCCAGGCGGGGCGATGCTGGGCGACCAGGGCGACCGGGAGGTCGAGATGGGAGAGGTCGCGGGCGCGGGGTTCGGGAATGGCTTCGGAGCGGATGCCCGCGGGGTCCTGGGCGAGCAGCGCGGCGATGTAGTGGCCGCCGAGGGTGAAGTCGCCGGAGTGCAGCAACGATCCTTCTGCGCCGCTCAGGGAGGAGAGCAGGAGGATGAGGCAGGCGAGATGGCGAGGGCGAAAACGCATGTACTTTCTATCTTAAACGAAATGTGGGTGAAATTGGGGGTTGATTGCGGTTTCGGTCATGGGTTAGTTTGATGCGGTTACTGAAGTTGTCGAAAAAAGGACTGTGTGGGCGTCTGATAAAGGATTAGCCTTCCATCGTAAGGCTGACTGCGCAAAGAGGCTGGGATGGTGGGTTCACGTTGCTAGTGAAGTTGCTCTGTTTTCCCAGATCGTTTCGAATATGTGTTTCCGTCAAACTTGAACAGAGCGGAGCAGAACGTTATTGCTGATTCGGTCGAAGCTTCGATGTCTCTATATCCTTTATGGCGGGTGGTCTCTATTGTCAGATCGTGTGCCGATTGCGTCAGGACCAATTCATAGCCATGAGGTGTGGCGAGGAAGAGCCAAAACGTGACTACATTTGCTCCCGCAAGTGGTCCTTCCCCGACTACAACTAGATCCAGTTCATTCGCGCTGCCCAAATGGATTGTGGATGCCGAGAACCAAGACGGCGGGAGTTTCTCCGAAGGGATGCTCTCGTTCTCCAAGGCATTGTGTACCCAATGATCCTTCCCGAGGATTGTCATCACGGCCCGGGGGATTTCGATCGGGTTGTGCACGCTAGCGTCCTCGGCACTGAATTCTGTTTGCTCCAATGGATGGTAGCGTTCGCCCTTCGCCCATCCTGAACCGCACATCGTCAGGAAAACGAGGACTCTTACGACCCAACGATTGCGCTCGAACTGGCACCTCGGGTCGCTGCTGGTTTGCATGAATGGGATGGTACACAAGACGAAGGTACATTGCGGCGCCGGATTCAGCTAATCTATCGAGCATGCAGATATTTGGTCGGTGGATGAAGGCTTCGGTGGTGGTGGGTTTCGCTTCGCTGTCGGTCGGACTGGTGGTGGCTCTTGATGCCGCTGCGCAGGAAAAGCCGAAGGATGGGGCGGTGACGTTTCCTACGAATGAGCAGATGCGGCACTACCGGGCGATGGGCGATCCTCGGTTGTCGCCGGATGGGCAGCGGGTGCTGGTGCAGATTACGGAGGCTACGGCGGAGGGGGCGAAGAGTCATCTTTGGCTGGTCGAGGTGGGGGGTGGGAAGGCTCGGCAACTGACGTACTCTCCGGCCGCGGACAAGCGGGGCGAGCGCGGCGCGGAGTGGATGCCGGATGGACAGAGTGTGCTGTTTCTGGCCAAGCGCGGGGAGCATACGTCGCTGTACCGGCTGCCGATGGATGGCGGCGAGGCGAAGGCGTTTGTGCTGAAGGTTCCGGTGATGGCGGATGAGTCGAAGGTCGCGGGGGCGCTGCCTCCGGCGAAGGAGATGAAGGATAAGGCGAAGGCCGAGGAGAAGAGTGAGCCGGTGGAGATTGATGTCGCGGGGTTCAAGGTTTCTCCGGATGGAAAGATGGTGGCGCTGATGGCGCATGATCCGCAGACTCCGGGAGAGAAGAAGGAGAAGGACGCGAAGGCGGATGCGGAGTGGGTGGATCATGATCTGCATCGGACGCGGCTTTATCTGGTGAGCGTAGATGATTTGATGAGCGCGGATGAGAAGGGGGCGGACGGCGCGGACGGTGCTGACGGCTCCAAGGACGGCTCGAAGGATGGAAAGGATGCGGAGGAGAAGGCGGCGAAGCTGACGCTGGTGGGGGTTCCGGTGGATGTGCATGGAGCGGCGTGGAGTGCGGATTCGACGAAGCTGGTGGTGGATGCGGAGGAGCCGAATGGGGTGGATGAGCTGGGGCCGGCGGGGAGTACCTGGGTGGTGACGGCGAGCGATGCGGCGCATCCGGTGAAGCTGGCGGAGCTGCCCAAGACGGCGGGAAATGTGGTGTGGTCGAAGGATGGGCTGGGGCTGATTTATTTGGCGCAGGCGAAGCGGGATGCTCCTCCGGGCTATGCGGATTTGTATGAGTACACCCTGGCGACGAAGGAGGTTCGGGATTTGACGGACGGGTTCGATGGGTCGGTGGGACATCAGCAGCCGATTGCGCTGGCCGATGGGGGCGTGGTGGAGGATGTGGAGATGGGGGTGGAGGCTGGGCTGATGCGGTACTCGGCTGCGGGGAAGGCGGAGGCGGTGAAGCTGCCGGTCGCGGCGGTGGCGGCGGTGGAGACGAATGCGGCGCAGAACGGTTGGGTGTTTGTGGGGAGCAGCGGGGGGAAGGAGACGGAGCTGCTGTATGCGGGGAGTTTGGGTGGAGAGGCGAAGGTGCTGGAGACTCCGGAGCTGGCGCCGAAGGGTGTGCGGACGGTGGCGCCGAAGCGGATTTCGTGGATGTCGGAAGGGCCGAAGGGAGAGAAGTTGAAGATTGAGGGGATGCTGTATCTGCCGCCAGAGGCTGCGGTGGGAACGGCGAATGAGAAGGTTCCGCTGGTGGTGGAGGTGCATGGCGGGCCACTGGGAGCGTATGCGGATAGCTACTCGATCTTCACGGATTTTCTGCTGGGACATGGGTGGGCAGTGCTGCGGACCAATCCTCGGGGAAGCACAGGACGCGGTGCGGCGTTTGCTGCGGCGAACAAGAATGATTTGGGGGGCGGGGACTATCGCGACATCATGGCGGGCGTGGATTATGTGTTGAAGACGGAGCCGATCGATGGCGATAAGCTGGCGCTGATGGGCTATAGCTATGGCGGCGAGATGGCGGCGTTTGTGGAGACCAAGACGACGCGGTTCAAGGCGATTGTGAGCTGTGCTCCGGTGATCGATCAGAACAGCGAGTACGGGACGGAGCGGGGGAGTTGGTACGACCAGTGGTACTTCGGGAAGCCGTGGCTGCATGAGGCGGATGCGTGGCGGCAGAGTCCGATGTCGGGCGTGGAGAAGGCGAAGACGCCGTTCATGCTGCTGCAGGGGCAGAGCGATACGACGGACCCGCTGGGGCAGTCGGAGGAGATGTATCACGCACTGCGGCAGATGGGCGTGCCGGTGGAGTTGATCACGTATCCGAGGGTAGACCATGGGCCGCTGGGCGGGGCGATTTATGGGAGCCCGTCGCCGGAGCCGTGGCATGGGTTCGACGCGCGGCAGAGGGTGGTGGCGTTTATTGCGAAGGGGTTTGGAAAGCAGTGAAAGCGGCTTCTAGCTTCCAGCTTCTAGCTCGGGCTCGCTTCGGCTGGCCTGGAGGAGGGTCCAGCAGGCGGCGAGGACCAGGAAGAGGGCGACGGCGCTCCATTTGAGGAGGGGGGCGGCTGTGTGGTCCTGATTGGTGAGAGATTGATGGATCGCCCAGGCTGCGGCGACGAGGGCGACGACCAGGCCGAGGGCCTGCATGATGCGCAGGGGCAGGGTGGCGCGCGCGATGGCGAGCTGGCGGGCGCGACGCTCGGCGCGGAGGTAGATGAGGGAGGAGGGGGGCGCGGGCTTTTGGTCCGCTATTTCTGTTGCCAGGCCGCGTAGGGCGTGGCGGACGGCTGCGTCGGTGGGTTGATTGAGGTTCATGGAGTGGATCTCCCGGGGCTGAGGAGCAGGGCTGCTTTATTGCGGGCGCGGCAGAGGAGGAGGCGGACGCTGAGGGATTGGAGGCCGGTGGCAGAGGCGATTTCGTTGTGGCTCATGCCTTCGACGTAGGCCAGCCAGAGGAGCTCGCGCTCGCGGGGCTTGAGGGTTTGGAGCGCGGCGCGGACGTCGATGGGGGTGTCGAGGTCGGAGGTGCGCGAGGGTTCGGGCGGTTCGGAGAAGGGGACGGCTTCGCCTTTTCTCCAGCGGTCGCGGAGCAGGTTGGTGGCGATGCGGAAGAGGTAACGGCGGCTGTCGGTGGGGTCGGCCAGAGCGCGGGGGTGGGAGAGGAGGCGGGTGTAGGTCTCCTGGAGGAGGTCCTCGGCGACGTCGCGGCGGTTGGTGACGGCGACGAGGTAGCCGAGGATGGGGCCGGAGGTGGCGTCGTAGAGGAGCTGGAATTGCTGCTCGGTCATGGGCGCGGTTTGGGTGTCGGCTCCGGGTGGGGCCGAGGAGAGATGGAGGGCGCGGGGGAAGAGGCCGCGGCCCGGATCATCCGCGGCGGTCACTGCCAAGCAGACCGAGCGAACGAGAGAGCGAGAGGCTGACGACAGCGGCGATGAGAAAACCGATTCCAATACCGAGTGCTCCTGTGCCGAAGACGAGAAGTTCTGCGCGGTCTGAAACTTTGACGTGGTGCAGATACATGAGGGCGAGGCCGAAGGTGGAGAGAACGACTCCCGCCTGGATTCCATTCAGGATACGCCGGTGGGGGGAAGTGGGCTCGGGTCTTTCGAGGGTGAGGGACTCGAGGAAGAGGCGGCCGGAGTCGTTGGCGGCGAGGGCGATCAGGGCGTCGGCAGAGTCGATGTGGGCGAAGATTTGTTTCTGGATCGAGGCCTGCGCCCTGGTGGTGAGATAGCGACGCAACGTGGTGAAGATCACCCAGAAAACCCAGCCAACGGTTAGTCCCACAACGGCGTCGTCTAATACTCGTTCCATCGAGAATCCTCGCTTTCGATTTGATTGCTTTGTTCACTCTCTACAACGTTGTGGAGAGGGGAATGGTTAACAGGCGGACGAAAGTTTTGGTGCCTGCGAGGGAATTGGGTAGGATGGGCATACTTGCGAGGCGACCGATGATGGTGAAGTGGTTTGCTGGCCGTGTGTTGATGTTGGGATTGGCGGGATGCCTGGTTGGTCCGCTGTTGGGACAGCAGGCGGCGTGGACGGTGAAGCCGGAGTGGGTGCGGGCGCATGAAGAGTTTCTGGCCAGTGACGTGATGCAGGGCCGCGGGAGCGCTACTCGCGATGAGCAGATCACGGCAACGTATGTGGCGTCGGAGTTTATGGCGTATGGGTTGAAGACTGCGCCGGGGATGTCTGGGTATATCCAGAGCGCGGAGGTGGTGGCTCCGGTGCTGGATGGGCATGGGACGTTGACGGTGGGTGGCGTGGAGTTGAAAGAGGGGCCGGATTTTGAGGTGCTGGTCTCGCCGGGTGCGAGCGTGAGTGGACCGCTGCTGCGGGTGAAGGCTGCCGATGCGAAGAAGGTTTCGGGGACGAAGGGAGCGGTGATCCTGCTGACGGATGTACCTGCGGGATCGAATGCGATGAGTGTGATGCGGGAGCTGCGGCGGTCGGGAGCGGTGGCCGTGGTGGTGCAGGAGGATGATGCTACGCGTGGGATGTTCACGATGTTCGGAGGCAAGACTCGGGTTTCGATTCGGCTGAAGGATGCTCCGGAGTCGCGGGGTGGAGTGACGATTGTGACGGTGGGTGCGGCGTCGATGGCGAAGCTCGCGGGGATGAAGGATGGGGCGACGGTGGCGTTGGCGCTGCAGGCGCTGCCGCAGGCGAAGCCGAGGGAGACGTACAACGCGATTGGATATTTGGAGGGGACGGATCCTTCGAGTGGGACGATTTTGCTGACCGCGCACCTGGATCATCTGGGTGTGGGAAAGCCGGTGAACGGCGATGCAATTTTCAACGGCGCGAATGATGATGCGGCGGGCACGACGGCGGTGCTGGAACTGGCGCATGCTCTGGGTGCTGGGCCGAGGCTGAAGCGGAATGTGCTGTTCGTCTGCTACGGGAGTGAGGAGGCGGGGGAGTTGGGATCGACGTATTTTGGCGAGCATCCTCCGGTGTCGCTGAAGAGTTTGGTGGCGAACCTGGAGTTTGAGATGATCGGCGCACAGGACCCGAAGATGCCGAAGGGCGTGCTGCTGTTGACCGGCTGGGACCGCAGCAACCTGGGGCCGACGTTGAAGGCGCATGGAGCGCTGCTCGGGCCCGATCCTTATCCAGAGCAACATTTCTTTGAGCGCAGCGATAACTATGCGCTGGCGCTGAAGGGCGTGGTCGCGCATACGGCGGCGGGCTGGGGAACGGTGCCGACGTATCATCAGCCGGATGATGACCTGGCGCATTTGGATCTGCCGTTTATGACCGCTGCGATACAGAGTCTGGTGGCGCCGATCGAGTGGCTGGCGGATAGTGACTTCAGGCCAGAGTGGAATCCAGGGGGACAGCCTAAAAGATAGTGGTTAGTGGCTGGTGGTGAGGGATTGGTAGTTGGTAGCCAGGGGATTGGAAATGCGTTTGAGTCGGGGCGGATAGTTCATTTCGTGGATTGAGGTGCGTGATGGCTGCTACGACCGAGGCGGGACTGAACACTTTTTTACAGTCGGGTTTGCGGAAGGCACGCTGGCGCTTGCTGCCGCTGCTGTCGATCTGCTATCTGGTGGCGTATATGGATCGCGCCAACATCAGCTTTGCGGCGAAGACCATGAATCGCGACCTGCATTTTTCACCGCAGACGTATGGGCTGGGTGCGGGATTGTTCTTCCTGAGTTACGCCTTATGCGAGGTGCCGTCGAATCGGCTGATGCTGCGCTTTGGCGCCAGGCGATGGCTCTCGCGCATCATGCTGACGTGGGGACTGCTTGCTGGTGCGATGGTACTGGTGAGGTCGGTACACGAGTTCTATGGTGCGCGGTTGTTGCTGGGTTGCGCGGAGGCGGGGTACTTTCCGGGGGCGTTATATTTTCTGTCGCAGTGGTTTCCACGCGCGACGCGGGGGCGGGCGATCAGCTTGTTTTATGTGTCGCTGCCGATCAGCACGATTGTGATGGGAGGGCTGGCGGGAGCCCTGCTAGGGCTGGACGGAAGGCTGGGTCTAAGGGGCTGGCAATGGATGTTTCTGGTGGAGGCTGTCCCCGCAGTGGTGCTGTCCGTTGTGATCTGGTTCGGGTTGCCGGAGAACTTGGCGAGCGCGCGATGGCTGAGCGGCGAGGAGCGGCAGGCGATTGCCGAGGAGTTGGAGCGCGACCATATAGCCGAGGGCGGGGCGAACGAAGGAAATATCTGGGATGCTCTCCGGAACAGGCGAGTGTGGGTGCTGGGTGTGGTGTATTTCTTCGAGTTGTGGATGCTTTACGCGATTACGTTTTCGCTTCCAATTGTTCTGGGGCAGAGCACGGGGTGGAATGCGGCGCGGGTGGGATATCTGATTGCATGGACCGGCGTTGCGGGCGCGGCACTGATGGTGGGTGGGGCTTGGATGTCGGACCGAAGCTTGCGGCCGCAGAGATATGTGTTGAGCGGATTTCTGTTGATGGCGGTGGGTGCGCTCGCCGCCGGATTGCACCTGAGCGGATGGAGCGGAGCGGGGGCTTTGCTGTTCGTGATGTTGAGCTTCTACTCGATCCAGGCCCCGATGCTGCGGGTGATGACCACGATTGTGCCGGGGAAGGGCGCCGCACTTGCGATTGGTACGGCCAACATGTGTGGCATCGCCGGAGGCTTTGTTGGGCCTTACTGGATGGGGTGGATGCGCGAGCTAACGGGGGGCTACGCCTTTGGCATCGGTGCCCTGTGTGTGCCGTGCCTGCTGGCCGCCGTTCTGATGATGTGGCTGATGCGGGTAGAGCGGCGAGTTGAGATTTTGGAAGTAGTGAGTGAGGGATTCTAGTGCGCTGGATGAGCGTCCCTGTTGGGCTTAGTGGCGCGGAAGAGCTGGATGGGTTGAGGGCGGCGAGATTATGCTGAGGATGTTGAGATTGTGCTGAACGAAATGCTGGATACGAGAAGGAGTGTCATGAGCGAAGCTGCTGTTGGTTATACGAAGGAACATGGAGCGCGGTTTGTCGAAGAGTTGAAGGAGCTGCTGCGGATTCCGTCGGTGTCGACGGCGCCGGAGCATGTGGGGGATGTGCGGAAGGCGGCGGAGTTTGTTGCGGAGGGGCTGCGCGCGGCGGGAATGGAAAATGTGCGGCTGATCGAGACGACGTCTGCGACGCACAAGGGGCATCCGCTGGTGTATGCGGAGTGGTTGCATGCGGCTGGAAAGCCTACGGTGCTGCTGTATGGGCACTACGATGTGCAGCCGGCTGAGCCGCTGGATGAGTGGAAATCGCCGCCGTTTGATCCGGAGATTCGCGATGGAAATATTTACGCTCGCGGCGCGGTCGACGACAAGGGACAGATGTGGATGCATGTGAAGGCGCTGGAGTCTCTGCTGAAGACCGACGGCAAGCTGCCGGTGAATGTACGGGTGATTATCGAGGGCGAGGAAGAGGTTGGAGGCGAGGGGATTGCAGCGTTTGTGCGCGAGCATGGCGACCAGTTGAAGGCCGATGCGGCGCTGGTTTCGGATACGGAGATGTTTGCGCCGGATCTGCCGACGTTGTGCGTGGGGCTGCGCGGAATGATTTATACGGAGCTGGAGGCGCGGGGCGCGGCTACGGATTTGCACTCGGGGATGTATGGCGGTGCGGCTCCGAATCCGTTTGTGGCGTTGGCTCAGATGATTGCGCAGATGAAGCGCGAGGATGGGCATATTGCGATTCCGGGTTTCTATGACGGGATCGAGGACCCGACGAAGGCGGAGCTGGAGGCCTGGAGGTCGCTACCGTTCGATGAGGAGGAGTATCGGAAACATGAGGTGGGGTCGACGGAGTTGACGGGCGAGGCCATGTTCAGCGTGCTGGAGCGGACGTGGTCGCGACCGACGATGGATGTGCATGGAATGCCGGGAGGATTTATTGGAGCGGGAGCGAAGACGGTGATTCCGGCGAAGGCTACGGCGAAGATCAGCTTCAGGCTGGTTCCGGGGATGAAGCCGGAGGAGACGTTTGCGAAGTACAAGAAGTTTGTGGAGGAGATTTGTTCGAAGGGGATCCAGGTGAAGGTGACGCTGATTCACTCGGGCGAGCCGATTGTGGTGAGCACGGACAATAGGTATGTGCATGCCGCGACCGATGCTATGGCGAAGGTGTTTGGCAAAGAGACGGTGTTTGTGCGAGGTGGCGGATCGATTCCGATTGTCGGGGACTTCGTGCGGGAGTTGGGGATTCCTACGGTGATGATGGGGTTCGGGCTGCCGGATGACAATCTGCATGCTCCGAATGAGAAGTTTCATTTGGCGAATTTTCATCGCGGGATTGAGTCGATTGTGCGGTTTCTGGATGGGGTGGGAGCGGGTAGTTGATGTGGAGGAGCAAGGCGAAGGAGATTCCTCCGGTGGGCGGGTATGTGCTCGCCGGTGGAAGAAGTTCGCGGATGGGGCGGGATAAGGCGCTACTGCCGCTGGCTGGGAAACCGCTGGTGGAACGTGCGGTCACGAAGCTCCAGCGACTGTGCGCGAAGGTGAGTGTGCTGAGTGGAAATCCGGAGTTGGCAGCGTATGCTCCGCAGGTGCCAGATCACTTCGGTGGCAGTGGGCCGCTGGGGGGGATTGAGGCAGCGCTGCTGGATTCGGAGTTTGCGTGGAATCTGATTCTGCCGGTGGATATGCCGTTTCTCCCAACAAGGCTTCTGGATGATTGGATGTATTCGGCGTTGCAGGAGCGGATGCGAGACCTTCGGATCTCGATGCTCGCGGTGAATGGACAGGCTTATCCGACGCTCTTGCTCATTCATCGGGATGTGAGACCGTATCTTCGTGCGGACCTGAAGGTGGGGCGGTATAAGGTGCTTGATTCGTTGGAATCAGCGGCGCAGGCGATTGCTGCTGAACGACGGGTTAAGCCAGAACGGGTGTTTTGGCAAGCGCAATATGACGATCCGAATTCACCAAAGTGGCGCAATGCGGACAAGGTTTGGAAAAAGGGAGCGAGAGGGTACTTTGATTGGTTCGCAAATTTGAATACTCCTGAAGAGTTCGCGGAGGCTGAGAAACACAGCGATGCGTTGGACGCCTAGGAGAATATCCAACTTCGGGGGCTAAGCGAAGGACGTATCGTTTGGGGCACACGGTCGATTCAGGACCAAGCCCCACCTGTAGAGTGGTGCATCATAAAATGAACCGTGATGAGTGATCCTGAAGACATTGCTGACTCCGTGGCCAAGACTGACGCGGAGCACCTGGAGAAGCCGCTGATTGAGGACGTGTCGGCGGAAGTGGCACCGGTGGTGCGGGAGTTCATTACAGAGGCGACGGCGGCGAACGTAGCTGAAGGAGTAGCCGCTTCAGAAGAGTCGGCATTCCAGGCAGGTGCGGGGTTCGCAGCAGCGGCGTTTGCGAGCGATAAAGTTCCGCCTTATATAGCGTTCGAGAATGTGTATAAGTCGTTTGGTGACTTTGTGGTGCTGCAGGATGTGAGCTTCTACGTGAACCCTGGGGAGACGTTGTGCATTCTGGGGCGAAGTGGTGTGGGGAAATCGGTTGCATTGCAGATCCTGATGGGGTTTCTGAAGCCTGACAGCGGGACGGTGCTGGTGGCGGGGCAGGATATTGCCGGGCTGAGTGAAAGGGAGATGCAGGAGGTGCGGCGCAAGGTGACGATGGTGTTTCAGAATGGAGCGCTGTTCGATTCGATTACGGTGGGGGAGAATGTGGCGTTTCCGCTGAGGGAACGCGGGAATATGGAAGAAGATCAGATCCTGCAGGTAGTAAAGGGATTACTGGAGATGGTGGGGGTGGCGGGTATGGAAAACATGCTGCCATCGGATCTGTCGACGGGGATGAAGCGGTCGGTGGCGATTGCGAGGGCGCTGGCGGCGCAGCCCACGGCGGTGCTCTACGACGAACCGACCACGATGGTGGATCCGCTGATGGCGCATTTACTGGGGGATTTGATCCAACGGCTGAAGATGCAGATGCATCTGACCAGTATCGTCGTGACGCATGACATGAGATTCGCAGAAAAACTTGCAGATCGGCTTGTGTTTCTGCATGAGGGTAAGGTGCGCTTCTTTGGGACAACTGAGGAAATGCGCGCGAGTGACGATATGGTACTGCGAGAGTTCTTTTCGATGGACGAACTGGTACTACCGGTCTAACAACTTAAGTACCCAAAGGAAGTCACCTGGAGATAGTACTTTGAAAGATATAGAAGTGGGCGGGCACTCCCGCAACAGGATAAACTGAAGAGAACCCCGCCATGAAGATGGCAAAGACGTATCACCAGAACCGGCGCGGAGACTATGGCGAGCCTTGATTATCTGAAACAAGCGGAGATATCTAGCCAGCGGCGTCATCACGCCAGGATGGCTGGACATGAAAGACTGTTTTCGCGTCCGTCGTTCACGTTTACGGTATGGGCGGCTCTGGACTTCTTCAGTGCGTTGGTGGCGGGATTCATTGCAATTCGAATTCGTCTGGAACCAGCAGCGGAGTTGGGGAGTAACACGGTCCTCGGACATTTGGAGAAGGCTGCACCGCTGACCTCGATCCTCTACTTGCTGGTTTTCAGCGTTTATCTGGTGTTGTTTACGCGGCTTTATGGTCTGTACCGTTCACCCGAGAGCAGGAGCGGGTTGAATGAGCAGCGGCTCACAGTGCAGGCAACGCTAACGGCTGGCTTGATGCTGTGCGGCACGCTGTATGTGATGAGGGAGTATGCGGTATCGAGGATTGTGGTGGCCCTGACGATCCTGCTGACGATGACCTTCCTGATGATCCGGCGAGCGGTCGAGCGCAAGATGATGCAGCGAAGATTTTTGCAGGGACGCGAGACTCGCAATGTGATGATTGTCGGGCACGGGCGCGTGGCGCACGCTTTGCGCAATCATTTGCAGGCGCTGCCGCATATGGGATTTCGGTTTATGGGATTTGTTTCCCTGGATGTAGCGGCCGGGGACGCGGGGAATTCCGAGATCATTGGGAGCGTCCGGAACTGCGTGGCACTGGCTCGCTCGCTGTTTGTCGATGAGATTTATTTTTCAACTCCGGCTGACAAGGAGACCGTCATTGGAGTGGTGGACGAGGCGCGCGAGCACGGCATTGAAGTGCGGGTTGTTCCCGATCTTTATGATGGTCTGGCGTGGAATGCGCCGGTGGAATTTATCGGGCAGTTCCCGACGATTCCTCTGCACCAGCGTGATTTTCCACGAGGCGCGTTTTTTATCAAGCGAGTGCTGGATGTGTTGTTATCGACACTGGCGCTGGTCGTTACGGCTCCGTTGATGTTGATCATCGCGCTGCTCATACGGATGGATTCGGAAGGGCCGATTCTCTATCGGGCCGCTCGCATTGGGAGGAAGGGAAGAACCTTTACCTGCCATAAGTTTCGGACGATGGTCGCGAATGCGGATGCGTTGCAGAATGGGCTGGCGCACAAGAATGAACGGGACGGCATCCTGTTCAAGATGAGCAATGATCCTCGCATCACCAAGGTTGGAAGCAGATTGCGGAAGTATTCGCTGGATGAGCTGCCGCAGTTCTTCAACGTGCTGATGGGCGATATGAGCCTGGTGGGGCCGCGGCCACCGCTGGCATCCGAGGTGGAGAAGTACGACCTGGCGCATCTGCGCAGACTGGATGTGCTGCCGGGAATTACGGGGCTGTGGCAGGTCGAGGCGCGGCAGGACCCGTCGTTTGACAGCTATATCTCGCTGGATACGGCGTATGTGGAGAACTGGAACGTCATGCTGGATCTGCGGATTCTGGCGCGTACGATTGGTGTGGTTCTGGGTGGGACGGGAGCTTAGGCGCAGGCCCCGGCTTCTGGAGTCAGTGCTCCGGCGGGTGGCTCGCGGTAGACTGTAAGAGTGCGGATCGCGCTAGCTCAAATCAATCCAACAGTGGGGGACTTCTCGGGGAACCTGCGGAAGATCGCGGCGTTTGTCGAACAGGCTGCGGCACAGGGCGCTGCGCTGGTGGTTTTTCCTGAGCTTGCGACGTGCGGCTATCCTCCAGCGGACCTGCTGGAGAAGGAATCGTTTGTGCAGCGCGCGGAAGAGACTCTGGCGGCGATCGCCGATCTGACGCGCGGTGCGGACCGCCCGTCGGTGCTGTGTGGGTCGCCGATGCGGTGCGAAGGAGCCTCCGGCAAGCATGTGCGCAATGTGGCGGCGCTGATGGAGGACGGGGAGATTCGGTTCCTGCAGCAGAAGATGCTGCTGCCGTTCTATGACGTGTTCGACGAGCAGCGATATTTTGAGCCGGGTCGGCAGCAATCGCTGACGGTGGTGAAGGGGCAGGCGGTTGCGATCACGATCTGCGAGGACGCGTGGAACGACAAGATGTTCTGGCCGCGACAGCTTTATCCTGTGGATCCGGTGGAGGAGTTGATGCGGCAGTGGGCAGTCCTTCCGCAGCCGTTGAGCGGGCATCGGCTGATTCTGAATATTTCGGCTTCACCGTTCTGGCATGGGAAGCTGGAGGTGCGGCAGCGGATGATTGGAGCTCTCGCGAAGAGGCACCGGGCGACGGTGGTGATGGTGAACCAGGTGGGCGCGAATGACAGCCTGATCTTCGACGGAGGGTCGTTTGCGGCAGGCCCTGAGGGGGAGATTTTTGCGCAGGCTCGATGCTTTGCCGAGGACCTATTGGTCATTGAGACCGAGACAGAGACCGAGCATGCAATAGCTGCTGTTGCGACGGGAGAGGATGTTGGTACGGAGCGGACCTGGAACGCGCTGGTGCTGGGAACGCGGGACTACCTGGGCAAGTGCGGGTTCAAGAAGGCGATCGTGGCGCTGAGCGGAGGGATCGACTCGGCGCTGGTGGCTGCGATTGCGGTGGAAGCGCTGGGAGCGGAGAACGTGCAGGGTGTCGGGATGCCCAGTGAATTTTCGTCAAGCGGATCGGTGACTGATGCGGAGAAGCTGGCGAAGAATCTGGGCATTGCATTTCTCACGGTGCCGATTCGCGAGATCTATACGCAGTTTGAGCAGGCGCTTCAGCCGGTGTTTGTGGCGACCGGAGCGGGGATGAGTTTTGGACTTGCAGAGGAAAACCTGCAGCCGAGAATTCGCGGGAGTTTGCTGATGGCGCTCTCCAATAAAACAGGTGCACTGGTGCTCACGACGGGCAACAAGAGCGAAATGGCGTGTGGATATTGCACGCTGTATGGAGACATGGTGGGAGCGCTGGCGGTGATCGGTGATGTGTACAAGACGGAGGTGTACGCGCTGAGTCGCTGGGTGAATCGTGAGCGCGAAGTGATTCCGAGCGATACTCTGACGAAGGCCCCATCGGCGGAGTTGCGACCGGGGCAGAAGGACACAGACTCGTTGCCACCGTATGATGTGCTCGACCCCATTTTGCGAGCGTATATCGAGGAGTACAGCTCTGCGGAAGAGATTGCACGCACGCAGGGAGTGGATTCAGCGCTGGTGCGCAAGGTGATTCGGCTGGTGGAGTTGAGCGAATATAAACGCCAGCAGGCAGCGCCGGTGTTGAAGGTGTCGAGAAAGTCGTTTGGTATGGGAAGGCGATTCCCGATTGCCGCCAGGCGCGAAGTGTAGTGCGAAGATGTCAGATCAAAGTTTGATTTGTGGAGACGATAGACAGTGAAGAAGGGTTGGATTGTGAAAGAGATGGAAGGCATGAAGAACGTTACGTTGATGGTTGTGTTGGCGATGTTTGGAGCGACAGTTTCGGCGCGAGCGCAGGCACCCCCGGAAGTATCACCAGCGACTGCCGAAGCAGAGCAGGTAGCTCAGCCGCAGGCACCAACGCCTCACGATGTGGCGGCGAATCCGTTCCCGGCAGCGAACCCGAAGAACTTTACATCGGACACGCCGACGACCGCAGTCGTGGGCGATTTCCTGAAGACGGTCTGGGGATATAACGACAATATAAGCTGGAGCGTGCAGGGGATCCAGAAGACCGAGGCGCCCGGCGTGGTGCGAGTGGTGGTGTTCGTTGCGAACAAGACCCAGCCAGGCAAGGTAACCAGGAATGAGTTTTTTATCACGCCGGATGGAAAGCACGCGATTGCGGATGCGGTCATCGATTTTGGAGCGAAGCCGTATGCCGATCGACGGCAGATGCTGCAGGATCAAGCGAATGGGCCTGCCGAGGGCGCTGCAGGCAAGGACTTCCTGATGGTGGAGTTTGGAGATCTGCTCAACACCCAGTCCAAGGAAGTTCACGCCACGGTGAGCCGCCTGCAGAAGGAGTTCCCGCAGGCGCGAGTGGTGTTTGAAAATCTTCCGGCGGACGGCAATCGTTTTGCCTTTCGTGCAGCGACCGAGGGAGTATGCGTGAGGAAGGCGAAGGGTGATGCTGCGTTCTTTACCTATGCGCAGGCAGTCTTCAACAAGGAGCAGGGCTTGACCTCTGTGACACTCGAGCCAGCGTTGAGCGCTGCGGTAACGGCTGCTGGTGCTGATCCGAAGTCTGTAGCGGCGTGTGCGGATACGCAGGCAGCGAAGGACGATGTGAAGGCTTCGATGGCGCTCGGCGAGTCGGCTGGGATTAATCAGTCCGCGGTGCTGGTGGTGAATGGCCGGGTGCTTCCGCCGGCATCCGTGCCGTACGAGACACTCAAGCAGGTGATAGCGTATCAGGCGCAGTTGGACGGCCTTCAGGTGCATGTGCAGCCGACGCTTACGACGTTGAATTAGCTGCCGATGACGTCGAAGGAGACTGGACCGTGAAGATTACCGTGGTATCTCCTCATCGTGGGGATGCGGCTTTAGCGCTGGGTCTTACGATCGAGGCGTGGCTCGCTGAGGGCCACGCCGTCGAGGTGGTGAGCTGCTTTACTCGCAGCGAGTTTGCTCCGTACTCGGATGCTGGATCGCTGCATGCGAATGACCGGATGTCGTTTGTGACGGCGGTTCGAAAGCGTGAGGACGAGGCTTGGCGCATGCAGCCTGGTGCGGCGAAGCTTACTTTGACTGACTTGAATCTGAAGGACGCTCCGATTCGTTTGCACTGCGGTCTCGAGAAGGTGTTCGGGAGGCCAGCGGATGTTTCGGAGAAGGTGGTGTCGAAGATTCGCAGGGCGGTTGAGTTGAGCAAGGCGGGAGCGATCGTGCTGCCGCTGTGCCTCGACGGCCATGTGGATCACATCAGTGCCCGCGATGCGGCGATGCCTGCCGACACATCGTCGCTGCCTCTGGCCTTTTATGAAGAGCTTCCGTATGCTGCGCGTGCGGAGGGAGAGGGTGCGCTGGAGGGTGCGTTGGCACAACTTCCGCTGGCATTGCAGACGGAGTTGCAGCCTGTATTTGCGACTGCGCTTGATGAGACGGGGGATTCGATGGACCGCGCCGTGCTTAGGAAACGACGGGTAGCGTGGTGCTATGACTCGCAGATCGATGAAGGCGTTACGACGGAGATTGCGGAGTTCAGCAGACGCTATGGGGGGCGCGAGCGGCTTTGGGGCAATGCAGCGTGGCGCGCCGATGCGACGTTGATGCCGAAGACGACTTAGTCTGCGCTGATCGTTTTTTGGTTGATGACACGTCCGATGGTGGTTGGATGGCGTCATTGCGCAGAACTTCCTAGACAAATTCAAGGTTTACTCATCGCGACCGATGAAGTAAGTGCAAGGGCGTGTTAAATCCTGCATGCGAAGGACTACGCACGTGACCATCTGCCTTGTGCTGTGCTCGCGCATGGGCCGTATTCGCCGAGCGACTGCAGGTATGAATCGTCAGCGGGCGAATGCGTTGCCGGGGTGATTTCCGGCTTGATCGCGCAAGACTCGACCCATCGTCAGGGTAAGGAAGCATCGGAAATGTCCCGTCCTTATAAGCAAATCGCTTCATTCATCCGAAGTAGCTGGGAGAGCGTTCTGCTGGCGGCTTCGAATCTGGAACAGATTCGCCGGAATTCTCGCGGCGAAGGTTCAGAGATCCCGAGGCGACGACGAGCGGTAGGACTGGCAGCGCTTTTGTGTATGGCTGCGGTTTGCGCGGCTGCAGTTGGCGCGGTTGCAGGGGCACAGTCGACCCATGCATTTTCTGGAACGACAGCGGTGGGTCAAAGTTCGTCGCCGCTTAGTGTGGTGGTGACGATGACTTCCGGGGGCGTGGCGGGAACACCTTTGGCGCTAACGCAGGGTGTGGCAAATTCTGATTTTGCTCTCGCCGGTGGAGGGACGTGTGCCGCAGGTGCCAGCTACAGCGCCGGACAGCAATGCACGGCCATGATCGTATTTCAGCCGAAGTATCCGGGGCCTCGCAGTGGCGCGGTGGTGATCAAAACTTCGGGTGCGGGTTACATGGGGTCAACTCTGCTTGCTGGAGTTGCAACGGGATCCCTGGCGGTTCTCGCTCCGGGTACGATCGAGACAGTCGCTGGTGATGCGGATTGGATATACCAGGGCGCGACCGATGGAGGACCCGCGACCCAATCGCCGATCTTTCTGCCGACGGGAGTGGTCGCGGATGCGGCGCGGAACTTCTACATTGCAGACTCCCAGAACAATCGCATACGCCGCGTCGATGGGCAGACTGGCCATATCACGACGGTGGCAGGGACGGGGACCCCGGGATATCAGGGCGATGGTGTGCTGGCGACGCAGACGATGATTAATGCGCCGGCCGGCCTGGTGATCGATGGCGCCGGCAATCTGTACTTCGCGGATGCCGGAAATTACATCATTCGACGCATCGATGCGTTCAGCGGAATCATTACAACGGTAGCGGGTACTCCGGGTGTGCAGGGCTACACAGGCGATGGTGCTGCGGCTACGCAGGCAAAGCTGATTTTTCCTGAGGGCGTGGCGCTGGACGAGGCTGGAGACCTGCTGATCGCCGACACAGGGAACAATGTCATCCGTGAGGTCGATGCCGTTACCGGATTTATTCGTACGATTGCCGGCACGGGAGCGGCGGGCTTCAATGGCGACGGGCAGGCGGCGACGTCTGCGCAGTTGAACAGTCCGTGGAGTGTCGCGGTGGCCCAGGATGGGTCAATTTACATCGCGGATTTGACGAATAACCGTGTGCGCAAAGTGAGTGCGTCGGGAGTGATATCGACTGTGGCTGGCACGGGTACGCGAGGGTTCATGGGCGATGGTGGATTGGCGACACAGGCGATGCTTGGCGAACCGGCTGCAGTGGCGATCGATCCTGCCGGGGATATTTATATTGCCGACTCGGACAATAATCGCGTGCGCGAGATCAGCGCATCGACGGGCCTGATCGAGACCATCTGTGGCAATGACAGCGAACAATTCAACGGCGATGGTGGACCGGCCAATCTTGCCAGCATGTATGGACCCTACGCTCTGTTCTTCGATCAGACTGGCAATCTATTTATCTCCGACATGTTTCATAACCGGATCCGGCGAATCAATGCGCTGGCGCTCTCGCTGCAGTACGCAACGATCAAGGTAGGGAATGTCTCGGCTCCGCAACCGGTGATGATTGCGAACGATGGCAACGCGGATCTCATTGTGAGCCAACCGACCCTGGTGAATGCAGCGGAAGATGTGGGAACGACGACCTGCACGACAGGAGCGGATATACCCTCGGCCAGCACCTGCAGCATTGGTGCGTCGTTTGCGCCGAAGGTCATTGGCGATCCGGTTCTGGGTTCGATTACGATCAACTCGGTTGCAGGATCCACGCCGCCGATCATCAGCCTCTCGGGGCAGGTACTCAGCATTACTCCGACGACCCTGGCGCTGACTTCTAATGTGAATCCGAGCCTGGTGGGCGGAGCGGTGAAGTTCACAGCAACCGTTAGTAATGGCGGCAACCCTCTGACAGGCACGATTATTTTTCTCGATGGGGCAACGCAGCTTTGCAGCGTGACGGTTGCGAGCAGCGCCGCATCCTGCAGCACGTCCGCGCTGACGCTGGGGCAACATAGTATTACGGCGAGCTACTCGGGCGATGCGAACGATGCGTCCAGCGTCTCGACTGCGTTGATCCAGGTAGTCAAGCAAGCTCCATCGCTGTTACTTACGGTTGCGCCGAATCCTGTAATTGTCGCGGCGAACATTACGCTGACGTTTACGGCAACGGCTCCGACCGGGACACCCACAGGTGCTGTCACGTTTTACGATGGCACGATGGCGCTGAGCGCTGCCAACCTCTCGGGGTCCGGTGGCGCGACGTATTCCACTGTGCAGCTCAGCCCTGGAACGCACAGCCTCTCCGTCCAATATGCAGGAGACGCTTCGAATGCATCGGGTAAATCGAATGTGGTGAACGAGCTCGTGCAGCAGGCAACGACGGGGACAACCCTGTCTTCGAGCAATATTAATGCGCCGGTTGGGTCTCAGGTGATATTTACAGCTACTGTCGTCAGCACCAATGGGCCGTTGCCGACGGGAACTGTGCAATTCCATGACGGCGGAACTTCGTTGGGCAGCGCCGTTGTTGGCAGCAATGGAACGGCCGTTCTATCGAGTGCATCGCCTGCACCAGGAGTGCATTCGATCGTTGCCATTTATGGCGGAGATCAGGACGACGCAGCGAGCAGCTCTTCGCCGCTGACGGAGACCATTCAACAGATCGCTACCGTGACAGCGCTCTCCGGCAACCAGAACCCGGTCTCTGCCGGAGCGACGCTCACTCTTACGGGAGCCGTTCGCGCAACCGGCTCGTCAACCAACGGAGGCGCGCTAAGTGGGACCGTTACGTTCAGTGAAGGGCTCATCACACTGGGTACATCGCCGATCGACGGCACTGGTCACGCTGCGTTCAACCTGACCACGCTGTCGGCGGGTTCGCACTCCATCATTGCTTCCTATAGCGGAAATGCCAACTATGCCGCGAGTACCTCGGCGGTCATGGTGGAGGTGGTGCAGGTTACGGCTACGACGACGACGCTGAGCTCCGGGACCGCAACGACGCTGGCAGGTCAGCCCGCTGTGTTCACGATTACGGTGAGTAGTCCCACGGGCATCCCGACGGGCAACGTCACGATCGACGATGGTGCCGTGAGTATCGGGCAGGTGCAACTCAATGCCCAGGGGGCTGCAACGTTCTCGACGAGCACTCTGGCTGTGGGGACACATTCGCTCACGGCCGTCTACGTCGGGAATGGAAACTACAACCCGAGCACGTCGAGTGCACTGCAACATATGGTGGCTCTGGCGACTTCCTCGCTGACACTCGCCGGACCGAGTGCGCCCGTGAATGCAGGTTCAACCTTCGTTGCGACCTCGACGCTGAGTAGTAACGGTGTCGCTCCAACGGGCGTGCTGACGCTGCGCAACGGGGTCGCCACGATTGCCACCGTGAGCGTATCGGCCGATGGCACATTCGTCTTCCCGAATCTTAGCCTGGGTGTTGGGACGTACGAACTGACCGCAGTGTATGGCGGGGATGCGAACAATGCGACTGCGATTTCTGCTGCGATCACCGTGATCGTCCAACTTTCTCCTACCGCAACTTCGCTCATGAGCAGCACAAATCCAGTCACCCTGGGCCAGAGTGTCAGCTTCACGGCAACGGCTTCCGGTGGTAGTTCCTTGCCGACGGGATCGATCGAGTTCATGGATGGGAATGTTGTCGTAGGCTCAGCACCTGTTGGCGCAAACGGATCTGCAGTTCTTAGTACAAGCGCGTTAACGTTTGGCACACACTCGATCTCTGCGACCTACGAGGGCGACGTAAGCCACGCGGTGTCGAACTCCGCGGCACTGAGTGAACGGATCGTGGAAGCGGCCACGGCGTCGCTGAGTTCCAGTGCAAATCCATCTATCTTCGGTGCAAACATTCCATACACGATCAAGGTCACGGGTGTGGGCTCTCTGATTCCGACTGGCACGGTTACATTTCGCGATGGTTCCTCGGTGCTCGGAACCTCGGCAGTGGACGGAAGCGGGATTGCCAGCCTGCAGAACGCTTCGCTTGCGGTGGGGTCACATACGATCTCGGCGAGCTACAGCGGGGACACCAGCTACTCGACTGCTTCGGCCATGCTGATCCAGACAGTACAGAGCGCGACCACGCAAATCACGCTCACCTCCAGTTCGAATCCAGCCATCTACGCGACACCGCTAACCTTTGTGGCAACCGTCATCGGCAACGGTGGGATTGCAACGGGTTCGGTCGCGTTCACCGACGGGGGTGTTTTGATTGGAACAGCGTTGCTGAACTCCAACGGCGTCGAGACGCTTACGCTATCGACGCTGGCTCCGGGTACACACACGATCGTTGCCAACTATGCAGGGGACAGTAATATCAGCGCGTCGAGCTCGACGCCCGATGTGGTTGCGGTGAAGCAACTGACGTCGGTTGCACTGGCTTCAAGTGCCAACCCGGCAACGACTCTCAGTTCGATTGTTCTGACGGCAACGGTAAGAAACAGCGGTGTAGGACAAGCCACGGGGACGGTGACGTTCACGGATGGATCTACCCAGTTGGGGATTGCGATGCTCAATGCCAGCGGTGTCGCTTCGCTCACTGTTCCTCTGTTGAGCGCAGGCAATCATTCCTTGCTCGCGAGTTATGCGGGCGACACTCAGAACTTTCCGGGCACCTCGTCGAGCGTTCCCCAGGGAGTAACGCTTCGCCCTACGACGATCGCCATCACCAGCTCAAACACAGATACAACCAATCCGCAGCAGGTTACTTTGATCTCGGCTGTAGGTTGGTCGGGTCCTGTTCCACCCACTGGAACGGTGACGTTCGCCGTGGGGACGCTGGTTCTGGGAAGTAGCCAGATCGACGCCATTGGCATAGCGACACTTACGGTAATTCTTCAGCCGGGGACTGCGAGCGTTGTGGCAACGTACAGTGGCGATGCCTCCTATGCAGGCTCGAACTCGCTGGCGACATCGATCTCCGGAGGCATCGCAACGCAGTTCGCGATTGTGGTGAATCCGACGAGCCTCTCATTTCCAACCGCGCAGCACGCGAGCGTCAATATTGGCATCACGTCCTTGAAGGGGTTTTCCGACACGTTGGAACTTGGGTGTCTCGGTCTCCCCTTCGCTGCGACATGCACGTTCAGTAAGCCGCAGGTGGATCTTGCTGCGAATGGGAGTGAGACGGTTCAGCTGGTGATCGATACCGGTAACCCGTTGGGCGCAGGTGCGACTGCGAGCGTGGAGAGAAGCCGGTCCGCTGGGATACTGCTTTGCTTGCTGCCATGCCTGCTGGGAATTGGTTTTGGAGCGAGCCGCCGCAAGATCAGCATGAGTACCTCGCTGCTGCTTGTTTGCCTGTTTGCGATTACCTTCTCCGCTGTAGGGTGCTCTGGCTTGCACATGGGTGCAACGCCGCCGGGGTCGTATACGTTCAAGGTCACGGCATCGGGGAAGGGAAGTGGAACGACGCTATCGCAGCCGATAACGCTGACGGTGACGCAATGACGTGGTGGGTGCGGCAGATGTTTTCCATGGTCGCGATACTCGCTTTGATGCAGACCTTCTCGCCAGCATTGAACGCACAGAATATTGCGACGGCAAAAAGTCCGGGCAGCTATATCGCGATCGGAGGTGAGGGCTCGGCCTTCCAGGCAGATTATGGGCAGCGGTTGGTCTATGGCGGCGTTCTCTTCGCCGATGTAAATCTAACGTGGCGTTTCGGCTTCGAAGGGGAGGCGCGGTATCTTCGCCTCAACAGCTTCGAGAATGTTACCGAGACAAATTATTTTGTGGGGCCGCGGGTGATGTTGAGGCCCGGGCCCATACGGCCTTACGCAAAGTTTCTTGTTGGAGCGGGGAAGATCACGCTGCCTGAGGGGTACGCCCAGGGGACGTTCCTTGCGTATGCTCCGGGCGGCGGTGTGGACTATATTGCCGGCGACCGGTTGACGATACGTCTGCTCGACTTCGAGTATCAAGTCTGGCCGGGCTTTTCGTCATATGGAGAGCTCCGTCCCTACGGCTTCAGCACGGGATTCAGCATTCGATTGAATCCGGCAGAGCACTATCCCAAGAATGCGGGACGTTCGCGCTGGCACTAAACATTGCTGGCTGGATGAAGGTCGCGCCGGAGAGAAGAGCCGATTCAGGGCTCGACAGAGGTTGAGCGAATGGTTTGCAGGATGCCGCTCAGGATGGCGGTCGGAGTGGGCGGGCAGCCTGTCACAACGGTGTTGACCGGAATGACATTGGCAACGCCGCCTCGGCTGGCGTAGCTTGTTCCAAACATTCCTCCGCATGCACCGCAGTCACCGATCGCAATGACTAGTTTTGGATCGGGCATGGCGTCGTAGGTGCGCTTTAGCGCCTCTTCCATATTCACTGAAACAGGGCCGGTTACAAGCAGGAGATCGGCGTGGCGCGGGCTTGCGACGAATTTAATGCCAGCTCCCTCCAGGTTGTAATAGGGATTGGTCAATGCCTGGATCTCCAGTTCGCAACCGTTGCAGGAACCTGCGTCGACGTGGCGTATGCAGAGTGCGCGTCCAAGAACTCCAAGGACGTCGTCCTGCAAGGTTTCGAGCGTTGGCGTCGATGGCTGCGGAGCCGGAAGTGGCTCGGTCAGCAGGCCTGTATGCAACATGCGTGAAAGTGTGTTCCACATGGTTAGCTCACCCGTCGTGTCCGCTATAGGAAAGGTTGAAAGATTTATTGATCAGAGGGAAGTCGGGCACGATATTGCCCAGGATGGCGTAGTCGATCAGCGGCCAGTTCTGCCACGAAGGGTCGTGTGCGTGGCAGCGCCGAATGGTACCAGCGGGGCCGGTTTCGAGAGCAATCATGACAGGGCCACGCCAACCTTCGATGAGTCCGATGCCGAGAAGATTTGCGGCTGGAGTGGACACCGTGGTCTGAATTTCTCCGCGGGGAAGAGTCGTGAGAAGTACGCGGCAGAGTCGCAGGGATTCCATGACTTCGTCGAAACGCACCTGCACCCTGGCGGCAACATCGCAGCCGGATTGGGTGACCATTTTTACAGCGAGCGCATGATAGGGAGACCACGGATGGTCAACTCGCAGGTCGCAGGCGATGCCGGATGCGCGGGCGATCAAGCCGATTGCCCCAAGCTTCTCTGCGATATTTTTTTCGAGCCTTCCGGCTTCGCGGAAGCGATCCTGTAGGCCGGCATGATTGTCGTAGATGGAACGCAGATTTATTACAGAGGATTCCAACGCGTTGTACAGGTCGAGGAGCAGGGAGTGTGCAGCTTCAGATAGATCAACGGCGACTCCTCCGGGTACTACGTAATCGAGCAGATAACGAGCTCCGAAGGCGACGGTGTTGGCCCGCAGCAGGGTTTCTTTCATTGCCGAAAAATGTGTGAGTCCGAAGGCGAAGCCAGCATCGTTGCCGAGCGCGCCTAGATCTGCAATGTGATTCGCAACGCGCTCATGCTCCAGCGCGAGGGCGCGAAGAGCGATGGCTCGCGGCGGACAGAGGGTCTCGGTGATGGCTTCGAGCGCGGAGCAATAGGCCCAGGAGAAGGCGACTGCTGAATCGCCGGAGACGCGAGCGGCTAAGCGATGGGCGGCCTGTTGCGAGAGGCTCTCAAACAGCTTGGCCACACCTTTGTGCGTGTAACCGAGTCGCTCCTCGAGACGGAGAACCTTTTCTCCGACGACAGAGAAGCGAAAGTTTCCGGGCTCGATGGTTCCTGCATGGACAGGGCCTACGGAGATTTCGTGGACGCCATCGCCCTGGACGGAGACGAAGGGATAGGGTTCGGAGGCGGCGGGAAATGGATGGCTTCCATCGACGTCGCGGCGCAGCGGGAAGACAGTCTCGGGCCAGCCGCCGTGGCGCAACCAACTGCGCGTGTCGAGTTCGTCGGTCGATAGTCCCAGGAGGTCGTACACCGCCCGCTGCATGCGGAGCGCAGCGGGGAACGACGCGGCGATGCTCGGATAAGAGGGCGTAGAGATGTCTGCGATGCGGTGTTCGACTACGAGCACGGTGTCTGGCAACAGATATGCTGCGTTGATGCGGAAGCCAAGGTCGCGGTCACGATCATCGGTTCCCCACAATGTGAGGAAGTGGGCGCCAGATTCCTGCAATTCCTCGGTCACCTGCGACCATTGCTGGCGATCGACGTACAGACGCGTGCTCGGTATGTTGGAGGGCAGTGTGACCTGTTGCTGGTGCGTCGTGTTCGTCGACATCTTCAGCCTCCAATCAGCAGGGCGGCAGCACGGTACCACTCTGCCAGTACGTAGGGAATGTAGACACCCAGCATGAGTACGATCGCAAGATGTAGGAAGACAGGAAACAGCGCGGGTGAGTAAGGTAAGCGCGGCGCATCGCTGTCTCCGAAGACCATGGGCTGGACCTTGCGGAAGATGGCGGCAAAGGCGACGGCGAGTGCGATGAGAAGGAAGGGAGTCGTCCAGGGATGCTCTCGCATGGCGGTGGTCAGGATGAGAAATTCGCTGGCGAATACACCAAAGGGAGGCATGCCGAGAATAGCGAGAGAGCCTAGCATCAGCCCCCACCCTACGGTCGGGCTGATGCTTACGAGGCCATGAATTCCATCCATTTGCTGCGTGTCTGCGGCTTGCGAGGCGTGGCCTGCAGAAAAGAAGATAGATGATTTGGTGAGCGAGTGAACGGTCATATGCAGCAGGACCGCAAAATTCGCAATGGGTCCGCCGATCCCGAAGGCAAATGTAATGATGCCCATGTGTTCGATGGAGGAATAGCCGAAGAGCCGCTTGATATCACGCTGTCTCCACAGAAAAAAAGCGCCACACACGGCGGTGAGAAGGCCAAAGCCCATCAGCATGTGGCTGGGCAGATACGAGCCGATCGATCCTTCGACTAATATTTTGCAGCGTATGACGGCGTACAGCGCAACGTTCAGAAGCAGCCCGGAGAGAACGGCGGAGACAGGAGTTGGGCCTTCCGCGTGTGCATCGGGGAGCCAGTTATGCAGGGGGACGAGGCCGACTTTCGTTCCATAGCCCACCAGGAGAAAGACAAATGCGAGTCCCAGCACCCTGGGTTCGAGTTGACCCTTCACCGCATTCAGGTGCGTCCATAGCAGGGCCGTCATGCCTTCGTGGCCTAGAACATGCTCTGCCGCCAGATAAAGCAGGATGGTGCCGAACAGCGCTTGCGCGATCCCCACGCCACAGAGGATGAAATATTTCCACGCCGCTTCCAGGCTGGCGCGAGTACGGTACAGCGAAACCAACAGGACCGTGGACAGGGTGGCCGCTTCCATCGCGACCCAGAGCAGGCCCATGTTATTGGTGAGGAGCGCCAGAAACATGGCGGCCATAAAGACCTGGTACATGCTGTGATAGAGGCGGAGTCGGGCTGGGTTGAGGCGGCCACGCTGTTCTTCAATGCGCATGTATGGCCGCGAAAAGACTGAGGTTGTGAAGCCGACGAAGGCTGTGAGCGCTACCAGAAACACGTTGAAGGAGTCGACGAAAAATTGCTCATGCAGGACCAGCATCGGTCCATGCCGAAGCACCTGCATCACTAGAAAGGCTGCTGCGATCAATGTGGAGAAGCTTATTGCAACGTTCAGTTCTGCGGCGTATCGGTGCGGCCCGAATAGCGCAAGCAGCAGCGCTCCCAGAAGCGGGAGGCACAGAACGATGAGTATTACCACTTCATTCCTCCTTCAGGGCTTCCATATTGCTGAGGTCGAGGCTGTCGAATTGCTCCCGGATTTGAAAGAAAAATATTCCAAGGATGAAGAAGCCGATCAGTAGGTCAAGGGCAATGCCTAACTCGATGACCATCGGCATGCCATAGGTCGCACTGGTGGCTGCGAAAAATAATCCATTTTCCATGGCGAGAAATCCGATGACTTGCGTGACTGCTTTGCGGCGCGTGATCATCATCAGGAAGGCAAGAAAGATCACTGCAAGCGCAATGCCGATGGTGTTGCGCGTGATGGTCGTCGACATTCTGCTGATGGGCTGAGCCAGTCCAAAAGCAAAAATTACCAGGCCAAGGCCGACCAGCATGGTGGTTGGAATATTGACGAGCGGTTCGCTGTCCCACTGCACTCCCAGGCGATGAATGAGGCGATTGAGGATCCAGGGCAACGCAACTACTTTGAGAAGAAGAGTGAGTGCAGCGGAGTAATACAGCTCCTTCAGGCCGGCGCTGTAGCCTACCAGGAGCGTCGAGACAAAGAGCACTGCGCCCTGCCAGGCGAAGAGCGTAATCAGCCGTTGCGTGCGGCGTCGCGACAGCATCGCGAAAGAGATCAAGAGCAGGCTGGCGGCCAGCAGGTTGAGGAGTTCGGTAACCACGTAAGACGGATGCATTTGATTTATGTCCCTAGTAGTAGATGGACGAGTAGACCCAAAACGGCGAGAAGAAATGCCATCGCCAGATATTCAGGTGCGCGGAAAATTCGTAATTTTGCCGACAGCGCTTCGATCAGCGCAAGTGCTGCTCCGGCCAGGATGAGTTTGATCAGCAGAGCGAGCACGGCGATACCTAACGCTGCGGTGCCATCTTTGCCGTGGGTCGCGATCCCCCGTGGAAGAAATAGCGCGAAGCCAATACAGGCGTAGTTGAAGAGCTTTAGATCCGCTGCCCATTCCACCAGGGCAAGATGTCGCGCGGAGTATTCGAGCGCCATCGCTTCATGGATCATGGTGAGTTCGAGGTGAGTCGTTGGATTGTCGATAGGGATGCGGGCGTTTTCCGCGAGAAGGATCATCACGAACGCAACCGCCGCGAAGATGAGGCTGGGATCGACGAAGAATGGATGCGCTGTCGAGGCCTCGACGACGCTGGGCAACGCGGTGCTTCCAGAAAGAAGGAATGCATTGAACAGCACCATCAGGAGGGCCGGCTCGGCGAGAAAGCCGATCATCATGTCGCGGCGTGCGCCCATAGTGCCGAAGGCCGTTCCGATGTCCATGGCTGCGAGTGACTGGAAGACTCGTGCTGTGGCGAAGAGGCCGATCAAGGCAATGGCGTCGGCTACGCGGGCGAATGGTAAATCGGTTGCGATGGAGGGAATGATCGCCGCCGCAAGCACCATGGTGCCAAACAGGATGTAGGGCGTGACCCGAAACAGCGGGGAGGCGTCTGCGGCAAGAGCGACATCTTTGCTGAATAGTTTTCGCAACATGCGGTAGGGCTGGATGAGAGGCGGTGCTGTCCGGCTCTGAAGCCAGGCACGACATTGAGCTATCCATCCGGCGAACAGAGGAGCAATGGCGATGGCGAGTAAGACCTCGCCGAACTGGCGGACCATGGTGATCGCGCTCATAGGACAAATCCCAGGAGAGCGATCAGCGTGAGAAAGCTATAGAGCAGATAGATGGGGAGCCGGCCGCCCTGCAACAGGCCCACCCAAGAGGCGAGACCCTGGACTGCTCGCGCAATAGGCAGATAGAGCGCACGCCAGATGCGATCTTCAATATGGATTCGATAGCGGGGAGCGGTATCGGTGGGGGAAGGGAGCTCGACTTCCATAGCGAAAAATGATCCGAACATATGGCGAATCGGTTGGCCAAATCCTTCGGCCGTATCCTGCATGCGAGAGGTCTGCCATGGGTAGCCGCAGTCCCACGGAACCGTGCGTCGCAGGCGTCCATGAGCAAGGACACGAACGATTACAAAAGTGATGACGACCACGACGACCAGTCCTGCAAGGAGGAGCAGGCCGCTGTAAGACGCTTGCTTTGTGGCAATCGGAGCAAGCCATAAGAAGGAAGAGCTGAGGTTCACTCTCTGGCCGAGAAGTGTGCCGGTGACGGTACCCGCTGCACGCAGTACGAGCTGCGGCACGACTCCAATCACGATGCAGCCGAGCGCCAGCCAAGCGAGGCCGATGCGTTCCAGCCAGTCCGCATCCTGCGCATGCACTAGGGAGGGCTCGCGATGCTGGCCCAGAAATATGACTCCATAGAACTTCACCATGACATACGCCGCCAGGGCCGCCGTGAGTGCGAGCACTGCCGCTCCCAGCGGGATCAGCATGTTGAGAAAGGCATGAGGAAGTTGCGGAGTATAGAGGAAGGACTGCAATAGCAGCCATTCGGAGACAAAGCCATTGAGCGGCGGCAGGCCGGCAATCGCCAGCGTACCTACCAGCGCGAGAGTAGCAACCCAGGGCATGCTGCGAATCAGGCCGCCGAGTTTGCCCAGGCTGCGCTGGTTCGTCGCGTGCAATACCGAACCGGTGGCGAGGAAGAGCAGGCTCTTGAAGATGGAATGATTCAGTGTATGGATCAGCGCAGCAGACAGAGCAAGAGCAGCGAACAGAGGCAGGTGGGCGGCATCGAACAAGACTGCAAGGCCGATGCCGGTAAAGATGATGCCTATGTTTTCGATAGAAGAATAGGCCAGCAGGCGCTTCATATCGGTTTGCACGGCTGCAAAAATTGCTCCGAACAATGCTGAAAAAAGTCCCACCCCGAGCAGCACCGCTCCCCACCACCAATAGCGAATGTGCAGGATGTCGAAGGAAATACGTAACATGCCGTAGACTGCGGTGCTGAGCATCAGGCCGCTCATCATGGCCGACACGGGGGATGGTGCTGCAGGATGAGCCTCCGGCAGCCAGACATGTAACGGCACCAATCCTGCTTTGGCACCGAAGCCCAGTAATGCAAGCAGGAAGGCTGCGCTTGCCCAGAAGGGTGTGATGGAAGAGCTACGCATGGCGTCAAAGGTGAACTGCCATCGTCCTCCTTGCAGCGCGCCAAAACTCAGCAGGAGGCAAAGAGCTCCCACATGGGCCATGAGGAGGTAGAGGAAGCCAGCGCGTCGGATTTCAGCAATGCGATGTTGCGCTGTAACCAGGAAGTACGAACTGAGGGCCATGGTCTCCCACGCAACCATGAAAAAGTAGGCATCGTCCGCGAGGATGACTAGAGCCATGCTGGCTAGAAATACGTGATATTCCAGACAAAGCAATCCGGGTGCTGTGCCCTCGCCGGAGCGGAAGTAGCCTGCAGCAAAAATTGAGATTCCAGCTCCTGCAAGACCTATCAGCAGAAGAAAGAATCCGGATAGGGTATCCAGGCGAGCGTGGAAGGGTAGGTTGGGTAGTCCCAAGGGCAGGATAGCTATCTGAGGGGAGTGGCCTGTAGCAAGGAAAATTCCCGCTAAGATGGCAACCCCAAGACAGACGATAGCTCCGAGAGGAAACAGAAAATGCGCAACAAAGCGTGTGCTACGCGTCTGCAACATACCCGCGAGGCCAAGGACAATCCAAAGGACGGCGAGGCAAAGTAATAGATGAAGGCCGTGGAGTGCGACGATAGATGTCAAGTTGTTCATCTCCGAACAATGAGCGATCCATGACAAAGTCGTGCCTCCTTCCTTTACAGCACAGCAGGAGAAATAAAACGTTTCGCGAGGATAATCACCTTATTAAGGCAGGATCCCCGTGTAAGTCAGAATAAGTCTGAAGTGAGTCGGTCGCGAGGTTAGCGGGAGATTTCGATGGATTGGACATCAATTTCATCCAATAACTCAAGTGACTCCTTGAGATGTTTTTGGAAATAGCGACGCATCAGGGCAAGAACTTTAATAATGATGGGATCTCGTACCGAATAGAAAACTTTGTTTCCTTCCTTACGGTTAACTACCAACTGTTTGACGCGAAGAACGGCGAGATGTTGGGAGATATTAGCCTGCTCCATTCCGAGTTTTTCCATGAGATCACCTGCAGATAGTTCTCCATTCTGCAGCAGTTCTATGATGGCAATCCGTGTGGGGTGAGCCAGGGCCTGGAAGATATCGGCCTTGAATCGTCGAAGAGCGTCTTGCATGAAAGCTCCAATCAATACGAACATTCTAATTTTCGCATATAGGTTGTGAGGGCGTCAATTCGTTCGAGCCGTTGCAGGTTTGGATGGGTCCCAGTTGCTCGCGTATTGAAAGGGACGCCGGCAGATGTGATTCTGTCGGCATCGCTTGGGTTCACCAGTTTCACGATGCGAATGAGCTATTGTGCGCAACCTTTTGCTATGAGTACTGCTTCAATAGATCTGAATCGGCAGCACGTGAACTCTGCATCTTCGTGGAATGTCGCGTAAGTTTCTATAGTCCAAAGCGTAAGGATGAGCTATGAACAAGATCATTAAATTGGCGACGATTATTGCTGCATTGCTTAGTTTTCAGCAGGCGTATGCCGTGCCAAGCTTCGCTCGTCAGACAGGCCTGTCCTGCAATGTGTGCCACAGTAATCCACCTGAGCTAACTGCCTTCGGCCGGGAATTCAAGCTGAAGGGTTATATTCTCAGCGATGCAACTCCGTCCGAAAAAATTGGAAACGCGAAGGATTTAATCCTGTCGAAATATATTCCGCTTTCCTTCATGGTTCTGGTCTCCGACACTGCATTTCAGAACGTCGTGCCTGGCACTCAGAACAGTACAGCCGGATTTCCGCAGCAACTGAGTCTCTTTCTTGCGGGAGGGCTGGCGTCACACTTCGGTGCGATGGCACAGGTCACCTATAGCCATTCGAGCGACGTTTTCGCGATGGACAATACTGATCTCCGCTATGCCAACCAGACGACGCTGGACGGAAAAAGTCTAGAGTACGGAATTACGCTGAACAATAATCCTGGTGTTGAAGATCTCTGGAATAGCACTCCGGTGTGGGGATTTCCGTGGGTATCGTCAGGTTCAAGCGTAGGATCAATCGCGTCGACCATGATTGACGGAACCCTGGGCGCGGATGTTGCAGGTGTGGGCGGCTACAGCATGTGGAATGACCATCTATACACTGCTCTAGCGGCCTACCGAAGCGAGCACGAGGGTGGTCCGGCACCGGTGGATGGCGTCAATTATCAGTACAACATCAGCGGCGCCGCTCCTTACTGGCGTGCAGCGTGGCAGCAATCCTGGGGAGCGAACTATCTCATGGTTGGCACCTATGGGATAGCGGTCAACTCGCATCCAAACTCGATTAGCGGGCCGTTAGATCGATACATCGACCCGTCATTTGATTTTCAGTATGAGCGTCCTTTCGGCGCGAACCTGCTTGACGCCCACGGAACCTGGATCCATGAGAGTTCCAATCTAGGTGCCACCTTTGCTGCGGGCGGAGCAGATGCAGTTCACCATACCTTGAATACTTTCAAACTTGATAGCACGTACCACTGGTCGAATAAATACGGCGTCACTGGAGGTCTCTTTGCTACGACGGGAACGGCAGATCCGGTGCTCTATGCTTCGGCTCCTGTAACTGGCAGCTTCAATGGAAGTCCGAATACGGGCGGATACATTGCGCAGTTCGCTTACTGGCCGGTGCAGAATATCGACATCAATGTGAATTACACGGGTTACACGAAGTTCAATGGTGCAAGCCAAAACTACGACGGCGCAAACCGAAATGCGTCTGACAATAACACGGTTTACATGGCGCTTTGGCTGATCTTCTAGGAGAACATATGGAACAGCAGGACGAAAGTCTGGGAGTTAATCCGAAAGAAAGCATCCTCCTCAACCGGCGTTCCTTCTTCGGCGCTCTGCTCACCGTGGGTGCGGCGGGAATGGGAGCGATCCTTGCGGTGCCTGTACTCCGCTATGTTTTGTACCCGCTCTATGCAAAGGCGAGCAAGAACGTCTGGACTCCGATAGGCGACATGGCTGCATTTTCCAATCTGTCGAAGCCGGTAATGGAGCCACTCGACCTGAAGCAACTGGATGGATGGCGTGAAGTCGATTCCTCCCAGACGGTTTATGTGATCAAGGGCGCGACGGGCGAACTGGGAGTGCTCTCCTCAATCTGCCCGCACATGGGTTGCACCGTTGCATGGCGCGAGGACCAGAATCAGTTTTACTGCCCATGCCATGGAAGCGTCTTCACTCCTGATGGAGCGTACGTGTCTGGCCCATCGCCGCGCGCCATGGATGCGCTCCCACACAAAGTCGTGGACGGAAAACTCGCGGTGAACTTCGAGTATTTCCGTAAGCACGTACCCAACCAGGAAGTATTGAGCTAGGTGGCCTTGTGCACGAACCAGAAAAGGACGAACCGCGGAAGAAGGCACCAACGGGCTTCTATGGCTGGCTAAATGAACGCACAGGCGTGCGCAGCCTGATGCATGCATCGCTCGATGAGCCGATTCCGGGTGGCGCGCGATTAGCCTATATTTTTGGCTCCGGACTTATCTTTATCTTTATTTCGCAGGTAATTACAGGGTTGTGCCTTGCTCTGTATTACGTTCCGTCGGTCGAGTCGGCACATACCAGTGTTGCCTACATCACCAAGCAGGTTGCGGCTGGGGAATTTCTTCGCAGTCTCCACTACTACGGTTCCAGCGCGATGATTATCGTGCTGCTGCTGCATTTTCTTCAGACATTCATTTATGGGTCCTTCAAGGGAAGGCGAGAGCTGCTCTGGATTTCCGGTGCTTTCCTGTCCTTGCTGGTGCTGGGTATGGGGTTCACTGGCTACCTGCTTCCGTGGGACCAGAGCGCCTACTTTGCTACAGCAGTAGGAACAAACATCGTCGGAGAAGTTCCGTTCATTGGGCAATGGCTCACGGACATGTTACGTGGGGGGGATACGCTTGGGACGTTAACGCTCTCACGTTTCTATGTTGCCCACGTATTTTTGATTCCGGGTCTGATCTTTCTTTTCATCGGGACCCATGTTGCGCTGTTCCGCAAGGCGGGGGCAGCTGGACCGATGAATGAAGATCCAATTCATCCGAAGCTTCCTCCCGAAAGCTTTTATCCTCGTCAAGTCATCATGGACATGGGGTTTGCGCTGCTCCTGATGGTGGGACTTGGAATACTGGCGTACTTCCACCCCGTCCAACTTGGCCCCATCGCCAATCCCAGCGACACGAAGTTTGTTCCGCGGCCCGAGTGGTATTACCTGCCGATGTTCGAGTGGCTCAAGTTCTGGTCGAGCCGGATGGAAGTCTTTGCAGTCATCTTTATTCCTGCAATTCTTGCTCTGCTGTTTTTCCTGATGCCCTTTCTGGATCGCAAGCTGGAACGCAGGCCGTGGCGGAGGCCGATTCCACTCCTCGCCGTTTCGATTGTCTTAGTCGGAATCATTTTCCTCGGGTTCAAGAGTCACATGGACGACATCCGCGATCACAATGTCGCGGAACAACTCGCATTCCAGGAAAAGCAGGCCGTGGACTATACCAAGGCGCCGTTCGTTCCGAGCATGGAATCCGAAAGTGGCGAGCCTATAGCGTCCGGGCCCGTCAATCCCCAGGTTGCCAAGGGCAGGGCAATCTTCCTTGCAAAGGGATGCTCCGGATGCCATGGGCAAGCGGGTACGGGTACAGCCCTGGCTCCTAGCCTGGTAGGGATTACGGTGAAGTTTCCATTGCCACAGATCACCGAATTGATTCACCATCCGAATGCGAAGATGCTCGCTGGCCATATGCCAGCGTTCCCCTTGTCCACGCCGGATATGGCGTCACTGTTCAGCTATCTGGGTAGTCTCGGGACAAGCGCTGCGAACGCGCCTGCGGCAGCTTCGCCTGCAGCAGGTGCTGCGCCAGCCAGCGGCAGTCCCGATGCTTCAACCGGTGCGGTACCTGCGGCACCTGCGCCTGCTGTGAAGATGTCAGCCGCCGCAACCGCAGGGGAACAGATCTTCGATGAGCATAAATGTGCGGCTTGTCACGGACCCGCAGGTGCAGGAACCGCTCGCGTACCGGCGATGGCTGGCCTGATCGCAAAGCATTCGAATGCGCAACTGGCAGCGCTTGTGAAGGCTCCGAATGCAACGATGAAGGCGGGCGGAATGCCTCCGCTGGTCGCAACGCCCAAGGAAGTGAAGTCCGTGATTGCGTATCTGCGATCGCTGGCACCGGGCAACAGCGCCAAGGCACAGACGGCGCCGGCGGGCGCATCCAGCACAGAGGTCCCTGCAGCGACTGGGCCCGAGGCTGCGAGTGCTCCTGCGGACCAGTCAAAAGCAGCAGCAGCTCCACCGAGCGCAGCGAAGGGTGCTTCGCCAGCCCTTGCATCCGCGGAGGCGCCAGCCCCTGCGGCTAACGCTGATGAGACAGCAGGGCGTGCGCTGTTTCTGCAGAATGGCTGCCTGGCATGTCATGGCAGGGACGCACGAGGTACACACTTTGCACCGTCATTGATCCACATCACCAAGCTCTATCCTCCCGTTCAGCTGGCGTACCTGCTGCGGCATCCGAAGAAGGAAATGCGAGCCGGTGGTATGCCGGCAGTCACGGTGAATGATGCGCAGCTGAAGCAACTCGTGGCCTATCTTTCAAACCTCGGAGCGGTACCTCCGCCGGAGGCAGCAAAGGCGGCTCACGGAGCGACTCCTGCAGCCGGGCATGTTGCTGCACCTGCTGGAGGCGGCGCATCCTCTGCCGCGGCGGCGGCTCCAAAAGCGGCGCCCGCTGCACCATTGAGTGCAGATGCTGTTCGGGGGAGAGTGCTCTTCAGGGCTAACCGATGCGAGACCTGCCATGGGGTCGACGGTTTGAACGGAACGGTTGCAGCCCCGGGACTGGCAGGTTTGGCGTCGGTTCTTCCCGCCGCTGTGCTGGATAATCTATTGCAGCACCACAGCACGCAGATGAAGAATGGCAACATGCCACCGACCAATATGAGTGCTGCGAACAGGAAGGCGATCATTGCCTATATCCGCTCGATGCCTTCACCGCCGGACACGCAGTAGGTGACGCGCTATGTCATGAGCTGCAGGCTGTAGGCGGTCCTGGGGTCGAGCGGCTTCTGGATGACGTGCAGGTCGAGGAGCTGCTTGTAGAGTGCGGTCCAATGGATGCACGCGTGAACTTTGCGACGATGTCAGAGTGCTCGTGGGCGAAGGATCGCGAGCTGTAGAAGACGCGGTGGGAGCTCATGGATGCAGCGTGGCAGTGTTTGCGAATTTTGCTCAGAGGGAAGCGCTGAGGGCGAGCAGCGCAGCGTCGCTGCCGAGAGGGCCAACAAGTTGAAGACCTCCCGCTGGATTTTGCGGATCCGGCGATGGAAGCGTGACGACGGGAAGCCCCGCGAGGCTGATGGGTGAGGTGTAGCGGAGGATGCGTGCGCGCGTACTTGCGTGGTCAGCGCCGGCGATGAGCGCGGACATGGGCGCGCACGGAAGCAGCAGATAGTCGAAGGATTGAAAGAGGTCGTTGGTCGAGGCACGGAAGGCGTCAAGTTGGTGGCGACGCTGAGTGAGTTCTGTGGCGGAGATGGATGCGCCCCAGGTGAGGCGTTCGGCGATTGATGGTTCGAAGTGGTGAAAGTGGCCCTGGTGCAGGGCAGCCGCTTCGCTGGCCTGGATCGGCGCAGAGATGGTTATAGCATCGGCCCAGAACGCTGCGTCGAAGGTGGCGAGTGTTGCGTGACGGGACTGGAGTCGGCCCTGCCAGAGCTGAAGTGTGGCGAGGACGTCCGCATCGCAATCGTGGAGGAAGGACGAGTCGGGTGTTGCGATGCGGAGTTGATCGATGGCGGGGGCTGCAGCGAAGGGAAGATCGAAGAGGGCGTTGCCGAGCAGCGGGCCGTCGATGAGGTTGCGATAGAGCCAGCCGATGGTGTCGAAGGAGGATGCGAGATGGTAGCCGCCCCGCCACACCTCGGGAGTGTTGAGGGTGAGCGAGGAACGGTAGCCGGCAAGACCGCAGAGCGCGGCCGGCGCGCGGATGGAGCCACCCGTGTCGGTGCCGATGGCGGCGAGGGCTGAGCCTTCCTGGACGCTGGACGCAGCGCCGCTGGAGGAGCCTCCGGGAAGATGCGCTGGATTGAGTGGCTGGAGGCAGTCGCCGAAGTCCGTGTTCTCTCCGGTGATGCCGTAGGCGAGTTGGTGGAGGTGCGTCTTGCCGGTGATGACGGCTCCGGCAGAGCGGAGGCGCGCGGCAACCGCGCTGTCTGCGGTGGCAATGCCGTGGTGGTCGCGGTAGAACCTGGAGCCGCAGGAGGTCGTGAAACCTGTGAGGTCGAAGCAGTCCTTTAGCGAGACGGGGATTCCCCAGAGCATCTGGCGGGCAATGTCTTCGCGTCGCAGGCTGCGAGCTTCGTTGCGAGACCAGTCTTCATTTTGTGCCAGGTAGACATTGTGGCCGGCATTGCTGTTGGCATGGGCGAGCGCCGCGTCCAGTTCCGCGAGCGGGGTGGATTCGTTGTTGAGATATTGCTGGCGGAGCGCCGAGATGGAGGAGGCGGCGGGCATAGTCGAATTCTACCCGGCGGGCGCGAACGTTTTATCTGCACAGTGGAGGATGAGCGCCGTCGCGAAAGGGAGATGGAATTCTGTCGGAGGTCGCTTCCTTTGTATGACCGCAATCCTTTGTGACCCATTCGCTGGCGGAGGCCGTGTTCCTATCGTCTCGTGTCATAGTCCTGGCGCCGCATCCGGGGCGGATAGCGAAGGATATCGTAGTGGACCTGCCGTATCCGAGGACTGCTGAGGTGCGTGAGTCGGATGCGTTTGATGAGTGGGTGAACCGGACTTCAAAGCTGTTGCGGGAGACGCATCGAGTATGAGGAAACGTCTTATGTTCTCTGGCAGCGCCGCAGTAGTTTTTGGTTCTCTGCTGGTTGCATGGCGGATGATCATCCTTGCGTTTTCTGTGCCGAGTTGTCTGTTGCCGATACCGCTCGAGGTGGTGAAGGTAGCGTGGCGTCGACTGCCGGAGTTGTTGGCGTCGCTGATGATTTCGGCGGAGGCCGCAACGGGTGGGCTCGTGGCGAGCATTATCTTTGGAGTTCTGATTACCCTGATTTTCGCTCGCTCGCCATGGGCGCGGAAGATGTTTTTCCCGTATCCGATTCTCTTGCAGACCGTACCAATCCTCGCAGTAGCGCCGGTGATTGATGCCTTATCCCTTTGCAGGTCCGCCTTCGGGATGTTTGCCGTGGAGAGCCTGGTGCTGGTGATCCTCCTGCCACCGGAGCGAGCCGTCGACCCTGCCCAAAAATAAATTCCTCAAAAACGGGCCAAAATCAGCGTGTCAAGCCCCCAGGCACCCCACAATCGCGCAAAACCCGCATGAACACTGCCGATTCCTTCGAAAAATAGTTGGCATAGTTACCCCTCCCCACTCTCTACAATAGAAACAGGAGACAAATCCGGCAGCGACAGTCCGCTGCTCCGGCCTGCCCTCTCCTAAGTCCAGTGTTTGGCATATTTTGCGTCTAAGTCTTCTGCAATCGATATCTTACCGACAGAATTACCGTAACTTCTTCTGTTTCAGCATTTTGCCCGTAACCCGCTTGGATGCTGGATTTTACGGGATTTTGTGTCTGTAACTTGTTGATTCCAGAGATTACCCAGAAAACAGGGGGGGGTGGGGGGTAGGCCCCCGGCTGATCCCTGCGCGTTACCATGAACATGTGAACATCAAGCTCCAATCCCTCCCCGCCTCCGACTTCGTCTCTCCGCTCCTCGCCGTCTTCGCCATCGATACCGCGACAGCGAAAGACGCGCCCGCCGCCCCCGCCCTGCTCACCGGCTCCTCCGCCGTCACCGCCGCCGCCGCCCCCTGGCTCTCCTCCGGCGAGTTCAAAGCGACGCTCGGCGAGACGCTGCTGCTCCACTCGCCGACGGGCCTCAAGGCCGAACGCCTCCTCCTCATCGGCCTCGGCAAAGCTAAATCCCTCACGCCCCACGAGGTCCGCAAAGGTGCCGGCGTCGCGGTCCGTTTCGCCGGGCCACGCAACCTCCGCGATCTCGCGCTCGTCTTCCCAGAACATGAAGCTCTCCCCGCCGAGCTGACCGCACGTGCCGTCGCCGAAGGAGCTATCGTCGCCGACTTCGACATCGATTTTTACCGCAGCGACCGCAAGGACCAGAGCATCCACTCTGCCACCGTCCTCGCACCCGGAACGACGGCGGAAATCCAGCGCTCCTTCGACGAAGGCATCATCGTCGCCGAGGCACAGAACTTCGCCCGCACCCTGGTCAACGAGCCCGGCAACGTCCTCACGCCCACGGAGCTGGGCAAACGCACCAAAGCTATGTGCGACGAATTCGGCCTTCAGTGCGAAGTCCACTCCATCGACAAGATCCTGGAGCTCAAGATGGGAGCCTTCGCGGCCGTAACGCAAGGCTCCTCCGAACCACCCGCGCTCATCGTCATGCGCTACGAGCCCGCCATCGCACCCGCAGCCGACGCTCCCGTCATTGGCCTCGTCGGCAAGGGCATCACCTTCGACACCGGCGGAATCTCCATCAAGCCCGCGGACAACATGGACAAGATGAAGTACGACATGGCCGGTTCAGCAGCGATGATCGGAGCCATGCGAGCCATCGCCCAACTCAAGCCCAACGTCCGCGTCATCAGCGTTGTCTGCTCCTGCGAGAACATGCCCGATGGCAAGGCCTTCAAACCCGGTGACGTCATCACCGCCATGTCCGGCAAGACCATCGAGATCATGAACACCGACGCGGAAGGACGCCTCGTCCTGGCCGACGGCCTGCACTACGCCCAGACCCTCGGAGCCACGCACCTGATCAACGCCGCAACCCTCACCGGAGCCATCGGCGTCGCGCTCGGCCTGGTCAACGCTGGACTCTTCTCGAACGATGACACGACGACGCAGCAGTTCACTGACGCCCTCGCCATCTCCGGCGAGAAGTTCTGGCGCATGCCCTGCACCGACGACTACCGCGACCAGATCAAGTCCCAGATCGCCGACATCATGAACACCGGAGGTTCCCGCTACGGCGGTGCCACCACCGCAGCCATGTTCCTCAAAGAATTTGTAGGCGAAACACCTTTGGTTCCATGGATCCATCTCGACATCGCCGGAACCGCCTGGATCGACGACAACAAGCCCTGGCAATCCAAAGGCCCCAGCGGCGTAGCTGTCCGCAGCATCACGGAATGGGTCCGCAGCTACGCCAGATAGTCTCTTCCGCGTTTGCGGTTCGATCCTTGTGTGGTTCGATACTTCGACGCTCTTGGATCAGAAGGGAATCGACGGAAATTCGTTGCCGATTACCAGCTTCCGCGCTCCCCGAAGATGTCGATCACGTGGCCGAGGCGTTGAGCACCCTCCAGCCAGTTGCCCTGCAGATGTTGTTCCACTGCATCCGGATTTCCCGCGATAATTCCGGCGATGATGTCCTCGTGCTCCTTCACCGAGATGTGCAGGTTGGAGATGATTGAGCTGGCGTAGAGTCGCCAATAGCGTTCAGCCTGCGGTTCAATGGCGTTATGCAGTGCCAACAAGCGAGCTCCGGCGCCGGCCCTGATGATCAGTCGATGAAAGCTCCGATCCAGCTCAAAGATGTCGCCGGGACGACCACCGCGGCCATCTGCGATGCTGAGCAGGTTCTCGTTGATCGTGGTCAATTCTTTGGCGAGAGCGATACGCTTCGGCTCCGGGATCTGAGCTGCGCCGCGTCCGGCGATCCCTTCGATCCGCCCAATGATGAGATACAGTTCGTTGGCATCTTCCTTGGTGAGAGGCGCGACAATCATGCGCGACTTGCTGACCTGCCGCTGTTCGAGGACGTATCCCTCGCGCTGGAGCCAGTGGATGGCTCCCCGGACCGGCGTGCGGCTCATGTTCAGCCTCTCAGCCAGATCTGCCTCTACGATCCAGGTTCCGGGAGACATCTTGCCATGCACAATCAATTCGCGTATTTCTTGAAATGCGGTCAGTAGGCTGGTTCCGTGTTCTGCCTTGTCTCTCTTGTTGCCTGAGGCAGAGGATCGAGCGCGTCGCTTGAGTTGATGTTCCTGGGCCGGATTTGCTTGGCTCTTCGTTTTCAAAGATTTTCTCCCCACTCACTTTAGCGTATTCGTTTGATAATTAAGACATGATTCTTGATATTGAATGTATCCACAATCGTTTACAATTATGTATATGCAGAATTCCAGATCTTCTTTCAGGCAGCTTCAGGTGATTGATTCGCATACTGAGGGAGAGCCGACGCGGGTGGTGATCGCGGGCGGACCCGACCTTGGAAGCGGAGATCTTGAGGGCCGTTTGGATCGACTGCGTGAGCGGGATGATTCGCTCCGGAAGAGAGTCATCTTTGAGCCACGTGGATCGGAAGTGATCGTCGGAGCACTGCTATGCGATCCAGTCGATCCGGCACATGCCGCAGGAGTTATCTTCTTCAACGATGTTGGCTATCTGGGGATGTGCGGACATGGAACGATTGGCCTGGTGACGACGTTGGCTTACCTTGGGCGTATCTCGCCTGGCAAGCATGCGATCGAAACCCCCGTGGGTATTGTTCAGACAGAGTTGCATGCCGACGGCAGTGTCTCGGTGCAGAACATCCCGAGCTACTGTTATCGTGATGCCGTTGCCGTGGATGTGCCGGGATATGGCCATTTTATTGGCGATATCGCGTGGAGTGGTAATTGGTTTTTTCTGATTGGAGAGCATGCCTACGATCTGCAGGTAGAGAATCGTGCGGTGCTTGTCAGGGTCACGACCGCCATCAGGTCGGCATTGACGGAGTGCGGTATCACGGGGGCAGACGGTGCCTTGATCGACCATGTCGAACTTTTTTCTAAACCTGTTGATCCTTCCAATTCGAGTCGTAACTTTGTCCTTTGCCCCGGTGCATCGTTCGATCGCTCCCCTTGCGGCACTGGAACAAGCGCGAAGATGGCATGTATGCATGCAGGCGGGACACTTGAACCGGGAATGACATGGCGTCAGGAAGGCATTCTGGGGACGGTGTTTGTGGGCTCCGTAGAGGTTGAGGCCAAGGGCGCCCATCCGACGTCTACGCAGGGTCAGGCGGTGATTCCCACGATAACGGGACGCGCCTGGATTACCGCTGAATCGACGTTGCTATTCGATCCATCGGATCCATTCCAAGAGGGGATAGCTATCTGATGCAAGGGGACATGCACTCATTTGACGTCATCCTCCTGGGCGCTGGCATCGTAGGGTGCGCCTGTGCGCGTGAGTGCACCCAGGCCGGTCTGCGTGTCGCGATCATTGAGCCCGAGGTTGTCGGCGGTGGAGCAACAGCCGCAGGGATGGGGCATCTTGTTGTCATGGACGATTCACCCGCGCAGCTCGCGCTCACGAGATACTCAAGATCACTGTGGATGGAACTCCTGCCCCAGCTTCCATCGACGGTCGAATATGAAACACGGGGTACGGTGTGGGTTGCTGCGGACGCGGAAGAGATGGATGAGGTTCACGCCAAGCATGAGATCTATGCGGCGGCTGGGGTGCGTTCCTCTATCCTCGATGCGGGCGAGCTTGCACTCGCAGAGCCTAACCTGCGCCCTGGTTTTGCGGGCGGTCTTCTGGTCCCGGAGGACGCTGTCATTTATCCACCCACCGCCGCTTCCTACTTTCTTCAAGAGGCGATTCGGGGGGGTGCGGTATTGCTTCAGGGACACGCAGCGATCAGCGCTGGAAACGGCACGGTCTCTCTCAGCAATGGGGCCAAGTATGCTGCACCGCACATTGTGGTGGCGACCGGAGCCGATCAGCGGTTGCTGCCCTGGCTGAAGATGCAGCGTCGCAAGGGCCACCTGCTCATCACGGATCGCTATCCGGGCTTCGTCCATCATCAACTTGTCGAGCTTGGCTACTTGAAGAGCGCTCACAAGACTACTGAAGACTCCGTGGCTTTCAATATTCAACCGCGACAGACGGGGCAGTTGCTCATTGGCTCTTCGCGTCAGTTTGGCAATGAAGATCCTGCGATCGAAGACGATATTCTCAGGAAGATGTTGGATCGGGCCTGTGAGTACATGCCTGGACTTGCACATATTTCTGGCATTCGTGCGTGGACTGGATTTCGCGCAGCAACACCTGACAAGTTGCCGCTTATTGGTCCGACCGAAGACGCTTCTATATTTCTGGCAGTTGGCTTTGAGGGCCTCGGTATCACCAACGCACCTGGCGCGGCACGCCTGGTTGTCGATCATCTGCTTGGGCGGAGGTCCGAGATCGACGCATCGCTCTACTTGCCCGTGCGCATGACGTATCCGGAGATGGCCCATGCCTGAGGGTGCAACAGCGACGAAGACTGTGATGATCTGGATTAATGGCAGCGCGTGGAATGTGCCGGAGGGTTCGGTTGTCGGCGCAGCCATGCTGGCTGCCGGAGAGCCCTGCAGAAAATCAGTTTCAGGAGAGCCTCGGACCGCGCTCTGCGGGATGGGCGTATGTTTTGAATGCCGTGCGGTGATAGACGGCGTCTCTCAACAACGAACTTGTCAATTGGTGTGTCGCGATGGCATGCATGTGGACACGCAGTCATGATCTCAAAGGCGCAACATGCAGACGTGCTCGTCGTAGGAGCTGGCCCCGCCGGCATGGCTGCTGCGATTGCTGCGGCGACCCATGGCTGCAGAGTGTTGGTGCTCGACGACAATGCTGCGGCGGGCGGCCAGATTTGGCGTAAGGGTATCGCAGATCGGTCGGAGTCCAAAGTGCGGGACTCGAAGCAAGCAGCTCTGCGAGCGGCTTTCCGTGCATCTGGCGCCGAGCTATTGCCAGGACGCCGCGTGGTTGATGCGCCGCGGCAAGGCATTTTGCGGACGGTTGTTGACACTCCAGCAGGTCCCATAGCGGAAAGCTTCGCCTGGGATCGCCTGATTCTGGCTACGGGCGCGCGTGAGCGGTTCCTTCCTTTTCCCGGGTGGACGTTGCCGGGCGTGGTCGGTGCAGGGGGGCTTCAGGCTCTTGTGAAAGGGGGCTACCCGATTGCAGGAAAGCGGGTAGTTGTTGCAGGTACAGGACCGCTGCTGCTTGCAGTCGCGGCACATCTCCGGCACGATGGCGCGACTGTAGTGAGCATTGCGGAGCAGGCGGCACTTCGTCAGCTCGTGCCATTTGCAGCAAGCATGTGGTCGCATCCAGCCAAGTTGAAGCAGGGAACTCGTTACCGTAGAGCCTTGGCAGGCGTTCCGTATCGCATCGGTTGGTGGCCAGTGGCGGTTGAGAAGGCTTCCTCAGGAATTCTAGTGCGGTTGACCAATGGGAAGCGCACTGTAGACGAGCCTTGTGACCTGCTTGCGTGTGGCTTCCATCTGGTTCCCAATACGGAGCTCGCCGAATTGGTTGGCTGCAAGCTGAACGGTGACGTTGTGGAAGTGAACGAGCAGCAGCACACAACAGTTGCCGGAATTTTCTGTGCGGGTGAGCCCACGGGAATTGCCGGTCTCGACGCTGCGCTGGTGCAAGGGGAGATTGCGGGCCTGGCGGCCGCTGGCCACACCGAACAGCTGTCGAGCCTGAGCAGAATGCGGGCAAAGGAATGTGCCTTTGGTCAGCGATTGAATGCAGCCTTTCGCTTGAGATCTGAAGTCACCTTGCTCTCTGCTCCTGACACCATCGTCTGCCGATGTGAGGATGTGACCTTCTCTCGGTTGCAAGGGCACTCTTCGTGGACTGAAGCAAAATTGCAGACTCGGTGCGGGATGGGGCCGTGCCAGGGACGTATCTGTGGCCCCGCTGTGCAGAGCTTGTTCGGCTGGCGCGCCGCTTCTGTGCGTCCACCTATCTTTCCAGTGCCGATCAGTGCATTCGGTAACAACGACAGCGATTCTTTAGAAGAAGTAAATGCATTTCAGGAGACACAATGAACTGGTTCGGAGTAATGCCCGCGATGACCACCCCCTTCGACAGCAACCTCGCCGTCGATCACAGCGTTCTTGCACGCCATGCAACATGGTTGCTGGAGAACGGTTGCACTGGCCTGGTCATGCTTGGGTCGCTGGGCGAAGGTGCGACGCTGGAGCACGCAGAAAAACTCGCAATTTTGAAGACCGCCGTGGACGTATCTGCTAAGAAGCAGACGCCGGTCGTAGCGTCGATTTCCGCGCTCTCAACAGCGAATGCAGTGGAGCTTGCTCGCGAAGCGGAGGGTGCGGGTTGCGATGGCCTGATGGTTCTGCCTCCCTATGTCTACACGTCTGATTGGCGGGAGATGAAGCATCACGTTGCAGAGGTGATTGCTGCGACGAAGCTGCCCTGCATGCTTTACAACAACCCCGTCGCTTACAAGACAGACTTTTTGCCGGCGCAGATCAAGGAGTTGGCCGCTGAACACAAGAACCTGGTGGCCGTGAAGGAATCGAGTGCCGACGTGCGTCGCATCGCGGCGATTCGTGAAGTGCTCGATGAACGCCTAACGATTTTTGTGGGCGTCGACGATGTGTTGGTCGAAGGTGTGAGCGCCGGTGCCAGGGGATGGGTAGCTGGCCTGGTGAATGCGTTTCCGGCGGAGTCGGTTGAACTCTTCAACCTGGCGCTTGCCGGACGTCACGAGGAGGCTTTTGCACTCTATCGCTGGTTCCTGCCGCTTCTTCGAATGGACACCGTGCCGAAGTTCGTCCAGTTGATCAAGTGGGTTCAAGGTGAAACAGGCACGGGCTCCGCTACCGTCCGTGCGCCGCGTCTGGAGATCCACGGCGCTGAGCTTGTGGAGGCGCAGCAGGTACTGAAGATTGCGCTCGCAAATCGTCCGACAATCAAATCGACGGCCTTCCCCAAACTGTAGGAGACTTGATCTGTAGGAGATTTGATCCATGAGTGCTGAAGAGGTATCACCGGTTGAATTATTGGGGCGCTCTCTCGTTGCAGGGGGCGTCACGGCAAAGTGTGGCACGGCATTTAGCGGCTATTCCCCCCAGGATGGTCGCGCGCTGGAGCCAACGTTCTACTCCGCGACAATCGATGATGTGGATCGTGCCGTCTCTGCGGCTACGGATGCGTTTGCTGTTTTTGCTGCAACATCTGGACAAGAGCGTGGCCGCTTTTTGCGTGCCATTGCGGACGGCATCGATGCGTCCGCATCCGAGCTGATTGAGCAGGCGCATCTAGAGACGGCGTTGCCGAGGCCTCGCCTCACGGGCGAAGTTGCGCGCACCAGCGGACAGTTGAGGCTCTTTGCTCAAGTCGTCGAAGAAGGCTCATGGCTGATGGCGCGAATCGATACGGCCGATCCTGCCAGGACACCGCCCAAGCCTGATATTCGCTCCATGCTACGACCGCTGGGTCCCGTCGCTGTCTTCGGCGCGAGTAATTTTCCTCTCGCCTTTTCTGTCGCGGGAGGGGACACGGCATCTGCGTTTGCCTCTGGGAATTGCGTCATCGTTAAAGCACATTCAGCGCATCCTGCAACGAGTAAGATCGTAGGCCGGATCATCCTGTCAGCAGTGCAGGCTAGTGGTCTTCCAGCAGGGATCTTCTCGCTTCTCTTCGACAGTGGTTACGAAATTGGCGCTGCACTGGTGCAGCATCCGGGTATCCGCGCCGTTGGTTTTACGGGCTCCTTCCGGGGCGGCCGTGCCTTGATGGATCTTGCGGCGACTCGCCCGGATCCTATCCCGGTCTATGCCGAGATGGGTAGTACGAATCCTGTGTTCATTCTTCCCGGCGCATTGCAGGAGCGCGGCGAGCAGCTCGCTGAAGGACTCTATGGGTCTTTTACGCTCGGTGGTGGACAGTTCTGTACCAAGCCGGGCATGGTGTTCGTTGACGCCAAGCGCTCGGCTCCATTCGCCGAGCGGCTGAGGAGCACAACGGAAAAAGGCTCCGCATTCCAGCTCCTCACCGGCGGCATTGCATCCGCCTACAAGAAAGCTCTGGCCCACCGCGAGGCTCTGCGAACGGCCGCAGGACAGACGTCCGAGGTTGGCTTTTCTGCACAGCCTATATTGCTCGAAACCACCGTAGAGGACTTCTTCTCCGACCCCTCACTCTCAGAAGAAGTCTTTGGGCCGACAACCCTTCTGGTTCAGTGCAGTAATGCAGAACAGATGATCCATGCTGCCCAGGGACTGCAAGGTCATCTCACCGCGACCATCCTCGGAACGGAGGAAGACCTCGAACAGCATGCCGAGTTACTGCGCATCCTTGAGACGAAGGTCGGCCGGGTCATCTTCAACAGCTTTCCAACGGGTGTCGAAGTCTGCCACGCCATGGTGCATGGTGGTCCCTATCCTGCGACGTCCGATGGACGTTCGACCTCGGTTGGAAGCCAGGCCATCTTCCGGTTCGCGCGACCGGTGGCGTACCAGGGACTGCCGCAATCGGCGCTTCCGGCAGCGTTGCAGGATGCTAATCCGCTAGGCATTCTGAGGTTGTGGAATGGTGCCTGGACGACGGACGCAAAGGCTTAGCTCGAGTCAGACGGTTGATGATAAATGGTGGGCGAGACAGGGATCGAACCTGTAACCCCGGACTTAGAAGGTCCGTGCTCTATCCAATTGAGCTACTCGCCCCCGTGGAGTTACTTGTCGGAAGAAGGGTTCTGCCCGAGGTGGCGGACGCGCAGGGGGTAGGCATCCGTTGAGTCGATTGTAGCGGAGCCGCGAACTGGTTCAAGCTCTTTGCCGCGAAGGAGATCGACGATGTCCTCCATCGCTAACTCCCAGCGGCGGCGTGCGATCTCGGGCTCAGGGCCGAGGGCAGTGATGTAGAGAGTGAAGGCAAAGCCTTCGAGGGGGCCGCTGAGGTCGAGGAGCGCGGGGCGGAGAACGCACTGGAGCGCGGCTTCTGGATGCTGGAGGCGCTGGGCGCGGCGCATGATGCGGTCGAGGCGGTCCTGCTGCTGGTGAGCGGAGGCGAAGACGGAACGCTCGCGCCAGAGGAGGTCGATGTAGCTGGCGAAGCCGAAGAGGGCGTCCTCTTCAGCGAGCATGAGTTCGAGACGAAGAGCTTCGAGGGCTTCAGCGTGATCGGTGCCGGGGAGGGTCCAGGTGTCGCACTTGGCGGTGAGGAAAGGGGAGCGGGTAGCGTTGAGGGAGCGGAGGGCACGGGCGAGGGTGGGGTTGTGCTCGATTTCGGAGATCTCTGCGATGTCGTAGGGATTGGTCCGGAGATCGAAGAAGCGTGAACCGGTGTCCGGGGCAGACGGGTTCTCAGACCAGGGGACGATTAGCGTCGGTGCTTCGTGCGAACACTCGGCGGTCCATTCAGAGAGCATGAAGCTTTAGGATACGTCAGGCGTGGACTTGAGCGTGAGCCAGGACGAAGCGGAGGGCTGTCTGCTCTGCCCAATAGCCGTCGTCGTGGGTGGAACGATCGGGCGAGGCGAGGAAGGCGCAGTGGCCGCCGTGTTCAGTTTCGAGCAGGGTGATGTGGGGATTGGCTGCGATCTTGTCCCGGGTTTCGGTGGTGAAGCGGATGAAGGGATCGTCGCTGGCGTGGAGGATGAGAGTGGGGATGATGATGTGGTCGAGGACGCGGGCGGCGGCGGCGCGGAAGTAGTAGTCATCGGCGGAACGGAAGCCGGAGTAGAGGGCGGTGATGCGGTCGTCGAACTCGCGGAGAGACGTGATGTTGGAGGCGCGTTGGGGATCGAAGGCGCGAGGGAAGAACATGGTCTTGCGGCGAAAGCGCTTGAGCAGAGCGCGGAGGAACTTGCGTTCATAGATGCGGTTGTGTGGTTCGTGGAGAGCGTCGGCGGAGGCAGCCAGATCGATTGCAGGGGAGACGCCGATGACCGAGTGAAGTTGTGGAGGTGCGGAGGAGCCGAGGTCGCCGGCGAGCTTGAGAACCAGGTTTCCGCCCATGGAGTAGCCAATGAGGGCTACGGATTGGAGGTGCTCGGTGGCGATGAAGTAGCGAAGGACGTGATCGACGTCGGAGGAGAGGCCGGAGTGGTAGAGGGTGGGGGAGAGGCGCGCCATGTCAGCGTAATTACGTCCGCCGCAGTTGCGCATGTTCATACGGACGACGTTGCAGCCGGCGAGCCAGAGCTTGTTCGCGTTGCCGATGACGTACTGGGACCGCGAGGAGCCTTCGAGGCCGTGGAGGATGATCGCGGTGGGACGGGAAGGACGGTCGGGGAGGGGTTGCCAATCGCACTCGCACAGGATCTGGGTAGCGATCTGAGAGCCGTGCGCGGGAGAAACCTGGACGAGCTGCGCGGTGGGCGCGGGTAGAGCGTTGTGGCGCGGAAGGAAGTTGCCGAAGATGGTCTGGAGATGGGCGTTGGCGAGCCAGGGACGCGGGTGGAAGGGCGGGTAGCCTGCGGGCCATGGCGTTTGTGGATCGGGGGCTTGGATTGGGGCGGAGCCGGAAGTCATTTGCGACCTGCGGCTTTGACCAGAAGTGCGGAGGCGTTGAGGGCTCCTGTGGGTTCGTCCTCGTGCTTGAAGTAGACGTAGAGCTCGGCGTTGGCGGCGAGCTTGGTGAAGCGCCTGGCGAATGCGGAGAGTTCGGTGGGGGTATATCCACCGTCGCGGCGCAGGCGGTAGCAGCGGAAGTTGGCGGTGGCGATGTCGGGGGTTGCGAGATCGTCGCTTTCGGCGATGCAGAGGGCGACGTTGTGTTTGAGGAGGACTTCGTAGGTGGCGTTGGTGAACCAGCTGGGGTGGCGGAACTCGAAGGCGCTTTGGAGATGGGGATTTTCAGCGAAGGCGGCGAGGCTGAGGAAGTCGTCGAGCCGAGAGTTGTCGGCGGCGAAGTTGGGTGGGAGCTGGAAGAGGAGAGGGCCGAGCTTGCCGGCGGTGTGAGCGGGGGTGATGGAGGCGATGAACTCGGCTAGTGTGGCCTGGCTTTCGCGCAGGCGCTGAAAGTGGGTGATGCGTTGCGGAGCTTTGAAGCTGAAGCGGAAGTTTGGCGGTGCGGCGTCGA
>Ga0208357_1000137_pt1 | contig 56973 bp, 51 predicted proteins | sample NGESurdeep092012_6_FD_184487 | JGI IMG/M metagenome (GOLD analysis project Ga0208357, IMG submission 184487) | Arctic peat soil microbial communities from Barrow, Alaska - NGEE Surface sample F52-2 deep-092012 (SPAdes) | ecosystem: Environmental > Terrestrial > Soil > Wetlands > Peat ...
TGAATCGTCCACATCGGCGGCTCCTTCGAATCAGGCCGCCATCCTTGAATCACAAACGATTCATATGATTCAACAACTCATTGGACAGACACTTAGGGATTATCTGATGCCTGAATTGCTGCTGGAATTACTGACCGAGGAAATCCCGGCGCGGATGCAGACCCGCGCCGCCGAGGATTTGCTGCGCCTGGCGCGGGACCGGCTGACCGTGGCCGGCTTGACATTCGTCCAAGCGCAGAGCTTCGTCACGCCGCGCCGGCTGGTGCTGGTCGTGACCAATGTGCCAGCCGCCACCGTCGATATTGCTGAGGAAAAACGGGGCCCGCGCGTCGGCGCGCCGCAGAACGCGATCGACGGCTTTCTCAAATCCGCCGGCGTGACGCTGGCCGATTGCGAGCCGCGTGATACCGACAAGGGAATCTTCTATTTCGCGGTGGTCCGCCGCGCGGGCCGGGCGACGGCGACGGTTCTGCCGGATGTGCTGCGGGCGGTGCTGATTGATCTGCCCTGGCCCAAATCGATGCGCTTTCCGGCGGCGCCGTTCCGGTGGGTGCGGCCGCTGACCAGCGTGCTGTGCCGGTTCGACGGCGCGACCCTCGCGCTCGATCTGGGCGCGGTGCCGGTGGGCGGCGAGACGCGCGGCCATCGCTTTCTCGCGCCGGCGATGTTTCCGGTGAACGATTTCGCCGACTATCAGCGCCAGCTGCGCGCGGCGCATGTCGTGCTCGACGCGGCGGAGCGCCGCCAGACCATCGCCGACGCGCTCGACCGCGTGGCGTCGGCGGCGGGACTGACGGTCAAGGACGATCTTGGCCTGCTCGATGAAGTGACTGGGCTGGTCGAATGGCCGGTGGTGCTGATGGGCGCCATCGATCGCGAGTTCATGGATTTGCCGCCCGAGGTGCTGACCACCTCGATGCGCACGCACCAGAAATATTTTGCCGCCGTCGATGGCAGCGGCAGGCTCGCACCGAAATTCCTGCTGGTCGCGAACAATATCGCCGACGATGGCGGCAGAGAGATCGTTGCCGGCAATGAACGCGTGCTGCGCGCGCGCCTCTCTGATGCGCGTTTCTTCTGGGACCAGGACCGCAAGATCCGGCTCGCCGACCGCATGCCGAAGCTGGCGGAGCGGGTGTTCTATCAGGGCCTCGGCACCATGGCCGACAAGGCGGAACGCATGTCCAGGCTGGCGGGAGAGATCGCCGACCGGCTGGGCCAGGGCGCCGCGCGGGAGGAGGCAAGCCGCGCCGGAGAATTGGCGAAGGCGGACCTTGCCAGCGCGATGGTCGGGGAATTTCCCGAATTGCAGGGCATCATGGGGCGCTATTACGCCGCCGCCGATGGCGAGAGCGCGGCGGTGGCCCAGGCCATCGGCGAGCATTATTCGCCGCTGGGCCCCCACGATCGCTGTCCGACGGCGCCGGTCAGCATCGCGGTCGCGATCGCCGACAAGCTCGATACGCTGATCGGGTTCTTCGGCATTGGTGAAAAGCCAACCGGATCGCGCGACCCGTTCGCGTTGCGGCGGGCGGCGCTGGGCATCGTGCGGCTGTTGCTGGAGAATGGCGCGCGTCTGCGGCTGGGCGACGCGTTCCGTCACGCGTATGAAAACTACAATGGTGCCCTGACAGTGCCGGTCGAGCAGGTCGCCGCCGAGCTGCTCGATTTTTTCGCCGACCGGCTCAAGGTGCACCTGCGCGACCAGGGCGTGCGGCACGATCTGATTACCGCGGTGTTCGCGCGCGGCGAGGATGATCTGGTGCGGCTGACCCGGCGGGTGGCGGCGCTCGACGCCTTTCTCAAGACCGAGGACGGCACCAATCTGCTGACGGCGTATCGTCGTGCCGCGAATATTGTCGGGATCGAAGAGAAAAGGGAGGGTGTTAAGTATCTCGGCACGCCGGACACGGAACGATTTGTCGCGACGGAAGAAATCATGCTCGCAAATCGCCTCGACGAGGCTGGGTCTAGGACCAAAACGGCGCTTGGCGCCGAGGATTTTGCTGGCGCCATGAGCGCGCTGGCGAGTCTGCGGACCCAAATTGACGATTTCTTTACGAAGATTACCGTAAATGACAAGGACCCGGCGCTGCGCGACAACCGGCTGAGACTGTTGGCGCGAATCCGCGACACATTCGATCTGGTGGCCGATTTTTCCCGCATTGAGGGGTGAGGGGCGATGACGAACTGGATTTACAGCTTCGGCGCGGGGTCCGCCGATGGCCGCGCGGAGATGAAGAATCTGCTTGGCGGCAAGGGCGCCAACCTCGCCGAGATGTCGCATCTGGGCCTGCCGGTGCCGCCGGGCTTCACCATCACCACTGAAGTCTGCACCTATTTTTACGCCAATCAGCAGAGCTATCCGCCGCGCCTGGCCGAGGATGTGACGGCGGCGCTGGCGCTGGTCGAACGGCATATCGGCGCGACCTTCGGCGATGCCGACAATCCGCTGCTGGTGTCGGTGCGCTCGGGCGCGCGCGCCTCGATGCCGGGCATGATGGATACCGTGCTCAATCTCGGCCTCAACGACCGCACCGTGGTCGGCCTGGTGAAGAAAAGCGGCGACGAGCGCTTCGCCTATGATTCCTATCGCCGCTTCATCCAGATGTATGCCCAAGTCGTGCTGGGCGTCGATCACCATCATTTCGAGGACGTGATCGAGCGCCAGAAGCTGGCCACTGGCGCGATTCTCGACACCCAGCTCACCGCCCGCGATTGGCAGCAGGTGATCGCCGCCTACAAGTCGCTGGTCCACCGCGAATTGGGCCAGCCCTTTCCGCAGGACCCGCAAGCCCAGCTCTGGGGCGCGATCGGCGCGGTGTTCGGCTCGTGGATGAACCAGCGCGCGATCACCTATCGCCGCCTGCACGACATTCCGGCCGATTGGGGCACCGCCGTCACGGTGCAGGCGATGGTGTTCGGCAATATGGGCGAGGATTGCGCGACCGGGGTTGCCTTCACCCGCAACCCCTCGACCGGCGCCAACGAGTTCTATGGCGAGTTCCTGGTCAACGCGCAGGGCGAGGATGTCGTCGCCGGCATCCGCACGCCCCAGCATCTCACCACCGCCGGGCGGAAGGCGAACGGGTCCGACCTGCCGGCGATGGAAGAGGTGATGCCCGGCGTCTTCAACGAATTATTGACCGTGCGCCAGACCCTCGAGGCGCATTACCGCGACATGCAGGACATCGAATTCACGGTCCAGCAGGCGAAGCTCTATATGCTGCAGACCCGCACCGGCAAGCGCACCGCGCAGGCGGCGCTGAAGATCGCGGTCGATTGCGCGGAGAGCGGCCTCATCTCGCGGGCCGAGGCGGTTCAGCGCATCGATCCCGCCTCGCTCGATCAATTGCTGCATCCCCGGCTCGACCCCAAGGCGGCCAAGATCATTCTGGCGAAGGGCCTGCCGGCGTCGCCCGGCGCGGCGTCCGGCGTCGTGGTGTTCTCGGCGGACGAGGCGGAGGCGCGCACCGCGCGCGGCGAAGCCGTGATCCTGGTGCGGATCGAGACCAGCCCCGAGGATATTCACGGCATGCATGCCGCCAAGGGCACGCTGACGACGCGCGGCGGCATGACCAGCCACGCCGCGGTGGTGGCGCGCGGCATGGGCCGGCCTTGCGTCGCCGGCGCCGGCGATCTGCGCATCGACTATGCCGCCGGCGTGTTCGCGGTGCGCGACAAGACCGTGCGCGCGGGCGAAATCATCACCATCGACGGCTCGACCGGCGAGGTGATGCTGGGCGAGGTGCCGACGCTGCGGCCGGAACTCTCCGGCGATTTCGCCACCGTGATGGAATGGGCGGATGGGGTGCGGCGCATGCGCGTGCGCGCCAATGCCGACACGCCGGCCGATGCGCGCGCCGCGCGCCGTTTCGGCGCCGAGGGCATCGGCCTGTGCCGCACCGAGCACATGTTCTTCGACGGCGACCGCATCATCGCGGTGCGCGAAATGATCATGGCGGAGGAGGCCGAGGGCCGCCGCAAGGCGCTGGCCAAGCTGCTGCCGATGCAGCGCCAGGATTTCGTCGATATCTATCGCATCATGGGCGATCTGCCGGTGACCATCCGGCTGCTCGACCCGCCGCTGCACGAATTCCTGCCCAAGACCGACGCCGAGATGAAGGAGGTCGCGGCGGCGACCGGGCGCGACATCGCCTCGATCCGCCAGACCGCGATCGCGCTGCATGAAAGCAACCCGATGCTGGGCCATCGCGGCGTGCGCCTCGCCATCACCTCGCCGGAAATCTACGACATGCAGGTGCGCGCCATCTTCGAGGCGGCGACGCAGGTCACGGCCGAAACCGGCACCGCGATCCAGCCCGAGATCATGATCCCGCTGGTGGCCACCAAGAAAGAGCTGGATATCATCAAGGCGTCGATCGACCGCATCGCCGGCGAGGTCGAGCGGGAAACCGGCCGGCGCCTCGCCTACATGGTCGGCACCATGATCGAGCTGCCGCGCGCGGCGCTGCGCGCGGGCGACATCGCCGAAACCGCCGCGTTCTTCAGCTTCGGCACCAACGATCTGACCCAGACCACGCTCGGCCTCTCGCGCGACGATTCCGGCAGCTTCCTCGGCGCTTATCAGAAGGCCGGCATTCTCGAACAGGACCCGTTCGTCACCATCGACCGCGACGGCGTCGGCGAGCTGATCCGCATCGCCTTTACGCGCGGGCGCAAGACACGCCCCGATTTGAAGCTGGGCATCTGCGGCGAGCATGGCGGCGATCCGGCGTCGATCCGGTTCTGCGAGGATGTTGGGCTGGATTACGTCTCCTGCTCGCCCTATCGCGTGCCGATCGCGCGGCTGGCGGCGGCGCAAGCGGCACAGGCGGCGGCCTCGGCGGAAGAGCGCGCCGACACCACGGCGTAACGGGGCGGCGGTGGGCACGATCTATGTCGCGCGCAGCGCCCGTTTCTCCGACTGGGCGTCGGATGTCGGCCTGAGCAAGTTCGTATTCAAGGTCGGCTATACCGAGGACCCGGTCGAGGAATTGGTGTCGGCCGGCTGGTGTGGCCTCGGCGATTGGACTCTGGTGCGCAAGAAGACGGCCGAGGGGCTGGACGAGGCGGCGCTGATCGCCAAGCTGGCGCGCAAGGAAAAGCTGATTGACTCGACTTACTATCCGCGCCTCAAGGGCGCGACGGGCATGTTCAAGGTCCTGCCCGACAAGGTCGAGAACAGCATTCTCGTCGCCAAATCCATGGCCGACGAGGCCATCTCCAAATTGCCGAAGCTGAAGCCGCTCGACTTCGCCGACTATCTCATTCAGAACGCGCTACGCTGATCCGAACGTAGGTGACTCGGTTACGCGGCTTGATTCCGCGCTTTTGTTCCCGCCAATCCAAAGAATACGAGTATCGCACGATTGAGTCGGACGATGTCCTCATCATCGAGCCCTCCCAATTTTTTCCCGATCTTGCCTTTAGGCAGGGTCACGATCTTATCGACCATCAAGCGGGAAGGAACGCGAAGCCCGTTTCGCGCATTCGGCTCCACGAGCAAGCGAAACAAAGGTGCTTCGGTCGGGTCGGACGTAAATGTGCAAATCGTAATCGAAGATGTCGAGTCGAATTGATCATCCTGCACGATGACAGCCGGACGGGGTTTGCGCGCGTAATCCGGGCCTCCGGAAATGGTCCAAATTTCGCCGCGGTTCATTCGATCGCCAAGTCGGAGATCGCATCGATAAAAGCTTGATCCTCGTCGGCATATGCACTGCGCGCGACGGCAAGCGATTGGCGGCGCGCCTCCGCCTTGAACGAACGCGCACGTACGTCAGGAACCCAGATTTGGATGGGACGCAGTCCCTGCCGGCGCAAGCGCGCCCGGTAAGCCTTGACCTTGTCCCGCGACGATTTTGGGGGCGCTGATGCTGGCATCGACCGGCTCCGTTGGTTACATGTAACCAACATATCATAGGCCGAACGATCAAAGCAAATCACGCGGTCGGGTCATCAACTTTGTGACACGCAGGTTTGACTGGCCTCACCGTCGCGTCGCCGGCGCGCAGCGGTGCCTTGTCCAGTGCATCAAGCCGCAGCAGCGCGAGGGCGGCGCCGTCGCGGCCGGAGCGGATTTCCCCGACCTCGGCATCGCCCGACATGATCGCGGTGCCCGGTTCGGGCAGCGGCCCCGCCACCGAGACGGGCGTGAGCTGCTTCTTCACCAGCGCGCGATATTTCATGCGGGCGGTGATTTCCTGGCCGATATAGCAGCCCTTGTTCCAATCGATGCCGTTCAGCGCCTCGAAGCCACTTTCCATCAGCAATGATTTTTCCGGCACCAGGTCGCGGCTGCCGTCGGGCACGCCGAGCGATAGGCGCAGGCGGTCATACTCGGCGGCATCGGTCTCGGCAAAGCCGCGTTCGCGCAAGGCGTCGGTGTTCGGAACGATCGCGCGCGTGCCCAGCGCCGCGTTTCGCGGATCGACAAAAGCAATGGCCGGCGGCGCCAGAGTCAATGGTTCATCGCCGAACACGGCGCAAACGATCAGGTCGGGTCGCGGCGTCAGCGTCACCTTGGACCGCATCTTGTAGATGGTGAGGCGCCGCGTCAGGTCGGCGAGGCGCGCGGCCTCGCCATCGAGCAAGAACGCCTCGCCCAGGGGCGCCAGAATGAAATCATGCAGATAGCGGCCCTGCGCCGTCAGCAGCGCCGCATAGATCGCGTGCCCGGCGCCGAGCCGGGCGGTGTCGTTGGAGATCAGCCCCTGGAGGAAGGTCGCGCGATCTGGGCCGGCGATTTCCAAGACGCCGCGCGTATCGAGGATGGCGAAGTGCTGGCTCATCGGCACGCGGTCCATTGAATGACGCTGTTGCCCACCGCGCCATACCGGCGAAGGCCGGTATTCATCGCAAACATGGACTCCGGCTTTCGCCGGAGGGGCGCGTTTTTTATCGAGGCCGCGGCGATTTTATTCATGACTCCGCGATCCGCCAATCCAGCGTCTCGCCGGCCAGGAACGGGCGAACCCCAGCAATCTCGCGCATCACCTTTTGCTCCCCTCGCCGCAGCGTGATCGTCCCATCATTGACCGGCATGCCATAGAAATGGGGACCGTTCAGCGAAGCGAAAGCCTCGAAACTGTCGAGCGCGTTTTCCGCGTCGAACACGCGGGCGTAAATTTCCAGCGCGTTGGGCGCGCTGAAAATGCCGGCGCAGCCGCAATCGCATTCCTTGGCCGCGACGAGATGCGGCGCGGAATCGGTGCCGAGAAAGAATTTGGCGCTGCCGGAGGTCGCGGCGCGGCGCAGCGCCAGCCGGTCTTCCTCGCGCTTCGCCACCGGCAGGCAATACATATGTGGCCGCAAGCCTCCCTGGAACAGCGCGTTGCGGTTGATGACCAGATGATGCGCGGTGATGGTCGCGGCGAGGTTAGGACCGGCCTCTTCGACGAACGCCACCGCCGCGCGCGTGGTGACATGCTCCAGCACGATCTTGAGGCTCGGCAGCCGCGCCATCAGCGGCGCCAGCACGCGGTTGAGAAACACCGCCTCGCGGTCGAACACATCGACGGCCGGATCGGTGACCTCGCCGTGAACCAAGAGCGGCATGCCGATTTCCGCCATGCCCGCCAGCACCGCATCGATGGTGCCAATCTCGGTGACGCCGTGCGCCGAATTGGTGGTGGCATTGGCGGGATAGAGCTTGGCCGCCACCCACGCGCCCTCGGCGAAGCCGCGCGCGATTTCGTCCGGGTCGCTCGCGTCGGTCAGATAGGCGGTCATCAGCGGCGTGAAATCCGCGCCGGGCGGCAGCGCCGCGATGATCCGCGCGCGATAAGCAAGCGCGGCGTCGACGCTCGTCACCGGGGAGCTAAGATTCGGCATCACGATGGCGCGGGCGAAGGCGCGCGCGGTCGCGGGCAGCACCGCCCGCAGCATCGCGCCGTCGCGCAGATGCAGGTGCCAATCGTCGGGCCGGCGCAGGGTGATGGTGTCGCGGCTCACCGGGTTCTTTTCCCCGCAATTGAGTATCGACACAAGCCCCCTCCCTTGCGATAACGGCGGCCAGCCATTCGGCGGAGGGGAACTATGACGGCCTGCATCGTTGGCTGGGCACATACGCGCTTCGGCAAGCTCGAGGGCGAGGACATCGAGTCCTTGATCGTCCGCGCCGCCACCGAGGCCATCGCGGATGCGGGCCTCGCGCCCGCCGATATCGACGAAATTTTCGTCGGCACCTTCAGCGTGTTCGTGCGCCAGGAATTTGCCTCCTCGCTGGCGTTGCAGGCCGATCCGGGCTTGCGCTTCAAGCCGGCGACGCGGGTCGAGAATGCCTGCGCCACCGGCTCGGCCGCGATCCATCAGGGCATGAACGCGATTGCCGCGAAGCGCGCGCGTCATGTGCTGGTGATCGGCGCCGAGAAGATGACCGAGACGGCGAATGTCGCCGACGTGCTGATCCGCGCCGCCTATCTGAAAGAGGAGGGCGGCATCGAGGGCGGGTTTGCCGGCGTCTTCGGCCGTATCACCCAGGCCTATTTTCAGCGTTACGGCGACCAATCCGATGCGCTGGCGCGCATCGCGGCGAAGAACCACAAGAACGGCGCCAGCAATCCGCTGGCCCAAATCCAGAAGGATCTGGGCTACGAATTCTGCCGGACCGTCTCGGACAAGAACCCGCTGGTGGCCGGCCCCTTGCGGCGCACCGATTGCTCGTTGGTGTCGGATGGCGCGGCCGCGCTGATACTGACCGATGTCGAGACCGGCCTTGCCGCCAAAAAGGCGGTGGTCTTCCGTGCCGCCGAGCACGTCAACGATTTCCTGCCGATGAGCAAGCGCGACATCGTCGCGTTCGACGGGCCGGCGCTGGCCTGGCACAAGGCGTTCGCCACCGCCGGCGTCACGCTCGACGATCTCAGCTTCGCCGAGGTGCATGATTGCTTCACCATCGCCGAATTGATGATCTATGAGGCGATGGGCCTGACGCCGCTGGGCGAGGGGGCGCGCGCCATCGAGGAAGGCTGGACGGAGAAGACCGGCAAGCTGCCGATCAACCCCTCCGGCGGGCTGAAGGCCAAGGGGCACCCGATCGGCGCCACCGGCGTCTCGATGCATGTGCTGGCGGCCCGGCAATTGACCGGCACCGCCGGCGGCATCCAGGTCGCGAACGCCAATCTGGCCGGGGTCTTCAACATGGGCGGCGCCGCGGTCGCCAATTATGCGAGCATTCTGGAAAGGCTGCGCTGATGAGCAATTTTACGGGCCTGATGCTGCGCGAGGCCGGCGGCAAGGTCACCGCCGCCATCGAGACGATCGCGGAGGCCGATCTGCCGCCCGGCGAGGTCACGGTCGCGGTCGAGTATTCGACGCTGAATTACAAGGACGGCATGATCCTTAACGGGATCGGCCGGCTGGTGCGCAAATATCCGCATGTGCCGGGCATCGATTTCGCCGGCACGGTGGCGCAATCCACCGCGCCCGAGTACCAGCCCGGCGACAAGGTCATCCTGACAGGCTGGCGCGTCGGCGAGGTCGCCTGGGGCGGCTATGCGCAAAAGGCGCGCGTCAAGGCGAGCCAGCTCGTGCCGCTGCCGGCCGGCCTCACCACCAAGCATGCCATGGCGATCGGCACCGCCGGTCTTACCGCGATGCTGGCGGTGATGGCGCTGGAAGAGCACGGGCTGAAGCCCGGCGCCGGCGAGGTGTTGGTCACCGGCGCCGCGGGCGGCGTCGGCAGCGTCGCGACCGCGCTGCTGGCCAATCTCGGCCATCGGGTAACGGCCTCGACCGGACGGCCCGAAACCCATGATTATCTCAGGGGCCTGGGCGCGGCGGTGTTCATCGACCGGGCCGAACTAGCGAAGGCGCCGGCGCGGCCGCTCGACGGCGAGAAATGGGCCGGCGCGATCGACAGCGTCGGCGGCACTACCCTCGCCAGCCTCATTACCCAGCTTGCCTATCGGGGCAGTGTCGCCGCCTGCGGCCTGGCCGGCGGCAGCGATCTGCCGCTGACCGTGCTGCCGTTCCTGCTGCGCGGCGTCAACCTGCTGGGTATCGATTCGGTGATGTGCCCGGCGGACCGGCGCCGCGCCGCGTGGCTTCGGCTGGCGCGCGATCTGCCGCTGGACCGGCTGGACGCCATTACCGAGACCATCCCGCTGGATGCGGTGGCGGCGCGGGCGGGTGACATTCTAAAGGGCGGGGTGCGCGGACGCTTGGTGATAGAAATCAGCGCGTGACGACGCATTATCGGGGAATTTTTGGCCCGGCACGCGTGTTAGCTATCATGGAATTTATCCTTTCCGCCTAATTAGATATGGAATTTTCTTAAACTTGTTAATAGGATATAGACGGCAATCGCACAGAATTGTCGCTAATCTTTCTCGTCGGAGTTGTCAAGATGGGTCTCAGTGTCGAATTCGGCCGGCGCCAAGCGTTTCGCTATCTGTCAGGCGGTGCGGTCGCCCTGGTCTTGTCGACGCGGGCGTGCCGTGTCTGGGCCGAAACGCAGCGCCGCATCACCGGCAAGCAGCGGGTGGTGATGATCGATCCCGGGCATGGCGGTGTCGATCCCGGCGCGATCGGGGTCAGCGGCACCTATGAGAAGGGCATCGCGCTGGCGACCGCGCGCGAGGCGGCGCGCCTCTTGGAGGCGAGCGGCCGTTTCCGCGTGCTGATGACCCGCGATTCCGATGAATTTATCCCGCTGCAGCAGCGCGTCGAACTGGCCCAGAATGCCGGAGCCGATCTCTTCATGTCGGTGCATGCCGACGCCAACCGCAACCATCATATCCATGGCGCCTCGGTCTATACCCTGTCGGAAAAGGCATCCGATGCCGAGGCGGCGGACTTGGCGACGCGAGAAAACCGCGCCGACCGCGTCGCCGGAGTCGATTTGTCGAAGCATGAGCCAGTGGTCAGCGAAATCCTATTCGATCTGGCGCGCCGCCAGACCAACAACATGTCGCAGCGCCTGGCGCAGGCTATCGTCTCCGAACTGGGCCGCGACGTGGCGCTGATGGATAATACCCATCGCTCGGCGGGCTTTGTCGTGCTGAAGGCGCCGGATATTCCCTCGGCCCTCGTGGAGCTTGGCTGTCTCTCCAATGCGGGGGAGGAGCGCGAGCTGCGCCAGACCGCCTATCAGCACAAGCTGGCGTTCAGCCTGGCGCGCTCGATCGGCGACTATTTCGAGCACGCGTGACGGAAAAGCCGCTGTCGCGACTCGGGTGTTAATCCTTTCTTCAGGAAGTTCTGGTCTACTTCCACTCGCTGCGGATCACCCCCCTGATCCGCGCGTAGTTCCTCCCCATAACTTGGGCCGCTGTTCACAGCGGCCCTTTTTTTTGCGCCGTTCTTGCCAAGCCGGCGCGGCTTCTATATTCCCTCGCCTTCGTGCTGCCGTAGCTCAGTGGTAGAGCACCCCCTTGGTAAGGGGGAGGTCGTAAGTTCAATCCTTACCGGCAGCACCACCTCCGCCATAGCGCGCCCCGTGCCCAAGGATCGCCAGCAACCCCATACCACCACCGAAACCGACCGCGCGGCCGCCGCGAAGCGGGCGCGGCTGGCGGCCGAGTTGCGCGCCAACCTGGCGCGGCGCAAGGCACAGGGCCGGGAACGGGTCGCGCCCTCCGGCGTTGCTCAAGAGCGGCGGGATAAGGATGGCGGGACGGCTTGAGCAAGCGTGGCCCCTCCGCTACAAGGGAACGCGGCCGGATGCATGCTGGCCCTGGCGGATGGTGAATGGACCGGATACGAATTCGCGGCGGCAGGCCGCTTGAAGGCAGGATATCGATCGGCGGCGCCAAGAACGCCGCCTTGCCGCTGATGACGGCGGCGTTGCTGACCGATGAGACACTGACCCTCGAAAATCTGCCGTTTCTGGCCGACATCACCACCTTGTCGCACCTTCTGGTGCAGCATGGCGCGTCGATCACCATGACTGGCGCCGCGCGCGAGGCCGAGACCGGGCACACCCTGGCCTTGTCGGCCCGGAACATCGTCTCCACCACCGCGCCCTATGATCTGGTGCGCAAGATGCGCGCCTCGATCCTGGTGCTGGGGCCGCTCTTGGCGCGCTGCGGCGAGGCACGGGTGTCGCTGCCCGGCGGCTGCGCCATCGGCACTCGCCCGGTCGATCTGCACATCGCGGGGCTGGAGCGGCTGGGCGCCACCATCGAGCTGAAGGGCGGCTATATCGACGCGCGGGCGCCCGGCGGCCTCACCGGCGCCGAGGTGGTATTCGTCAAGCCGTCGGTCGGCGCCACCGAGAATTTGCTGATGGCGGCGTCGCTGGCGCGCGGCACGACGGTGCTGGTGAATGCCGCGCGCGAGCCCGAGGTCGGCGATCTGGCGCGCTGTCTCGTGGCCATGGGCGCCGAGATCGAGGGTGCGGGCACCGGCCGCATCACCATCGTCGGCAAGCCGCGGCTGCACGGCGCGCATCACCGCGTCATTCCCGACCGGATCGAGACCGGCACCTATGTCATGGCGGCGGCGATCACCGGCGGCGCGATTGAGCTGGTCGGCGCGCGCGCCGGCGATATAGCGGCGGTGGCGCGGGTGCTGGAGGGCGCGGGGGTCAGCGTGCGCGACACGCCGGACGGCATTCTCGTCAGCCGCGCCAATGGCCGCCTCGCCGGGGTCGATGTCATGACCGAGCCTTATCCCGGCTTTCCGACCGACCTTCAGGCACAGATGATGGCGGCGATGGCGATCGCCGATGGCGCCGCCATGATCACCGAGACGATCTTCGAGAACCGCTTCATGCATGTCCCGGAACTGTGCCGGATGGGCGCCAACATCAACGTCCATGGCGCTTCGGCGATGGTGCGCGGCGTATCGGCGCTGACCGGCGCCGAGGTCATGGCGACCGACCTGCGCGCCTCGGTGTCGCTGGTGCTGGCGGGGCTGGTGGCGACGGGCGAGACCATCATCAACCGCATCTACCACCTCGATCGCGGGTATGAGCGGCTGGAGGAAAAGTTGGCCGCCTGCGGCGCCGATATCGAACGGCTGGTGGATGGCAGCTAGCCCCGCGACCGCGCCCGGCACGCTTCGGCTGCGGGCCGAGGATGAGGAGGATATCGATGTCATCTCCGCCATTCTCCAGGACGCGCTGGTCGCGGTCGGCGACATGGTCTATCAGCGCGAGGACCGGCGCTTCGTGCTGCTGGCCAGCCGCTTCTGCCGCGAGGGCGGTGCGCCGGGGCTGCGGCGGGTCCGCTGCGGCGTGCGCTTCGACGAGGTCGGCGCGGTCTGGCGCCAGCGGTTCAGCCCGCGCGACGCCGAGCGCATCCTGGTGCTACTCGATGTGCGCCGCGACGCGGACGGCGCGTTAAGGATCGATTTTGCCGGCGGGCCGGGGGTCCGTCTGGAAGTCGGCCGCATCCTGTGCCATCTAGAGGATATCGGCGATCCCTGGCCCACCCGCCAGCAGCCTCGTCATCCTGTCGACGGCGGCTAGAGTGCGATCCAATCAGATTGAACAACGAGGAGAAAAGCAAAAGTAGAACCGCCAAGCCTGCCCCGGCGAAAGCCGGGGACACCAAGACGCCAGGACCGTCTCGAAGCCAAAAAACGCGCCTCCCCGGCAGAAGCCGGGGTCCATTTTGCCATGGATACCGGCCTTCGCCGGTAAGGGTGAAAAGCTTGGCGTCTTGACGGTTCAAATTTCTTTTTTCCGGTCAGCGCCTGCGCGAGACACGCCAAGTTCATTCGATACCGCCACCGCGCCTCTCCGGCGAAAGCCGGAGTCCATTCCCACCATGGATACCGGCTTTCGCCGGTAAGGCGCATGAGGCAGGACTGGCGCGGACTCTTGGGGTGTTGGTGTCTTTGTGGCTTTGAATTTTTTGCTCGTTGCATGCGTCCGGCTCAAAAAATGGTGGGTCTGGCTGCGTGCGGGTCGGTACTAGTCGTCCTTGCTTCCGCGGGGACGACAAAGAAGAATTTCATAGGAGCCTCGTGTGCTGGCGAATGAGCGGCTGATTCTGGCGCTGCCCAAGGGACGCATTCTCGGCGAGGCGGTGCCCCTGATGCGCCGCGCCGGCATCGAGCTCGAACCCGCGTTCGCCGATCCCGACGAGCGTCAATTGCGCTTTCGCACCAACCATGATGCGCTGGACGTGATCCGGGTGCGCAGCTTCGACGTGCCGACCTTCGTCGCGTTCGGCGCCGCGCATATCGGCATCACCGGCGCCGACGATCTGATGGAATTCGATTATCCCGAAATTTACGCGCCGCTCGATCTCGGCATCGGCCGCTGCCGGCTGGTGGTGGCTGGGCCGGTCGAGGATATCGGGCATGGCCATGGCGGGAGGGACGATCTGCGGCGCCTGAGCCATATCCGCATCGCCACCAAATATCCCGAGATCACGCGGCGCTATTTCGCGGCGCGTGGCGTGCAGGCGGAATGCATCAAGCTCAATGGCGCGGTGGAGCTGGCGCCGGGCATGGGCCTGTCGCGCCAGATCGTCGATCTGGTGCAGACCGGCTCGACGCTGAAGGCGAACAATCTGGTGGAGATCGAGGAGATCGCGGAGATCACTTCGCGGCTGATCGTCAATCGCGCCGCGCTCAAGACCCGGCCCCGCCAGGTCGGCGATTGGGTCGAACGCTTTCGCGAGGCGGCCGATGCCGCTTAGGCTGGATCAGACACAGCCGGACTTCGCCGCGAAATTGGCCGCCTTGCTCGATGGCAAGCGCGCGGTCGAGGAGCGGGTCGATGAGGCGGTGGCCGCGATCCTCGCCGCCGTCCGCGCGCGCGGCGACGACGCGGTGATCGAGTATACCAAACGCTTCGACCGGCTCGACCTGACACCGGAGACGCTGCGCGTGCCGGCCACCGAGATCGCGGCGGCGGAGGGCGCGTGCACCCCGGCGGCGCTAGCGGCGCTGCGCCTCGCGGCGGAGCGCATCGAATCCTATCACCGCACGCAATTGCCGGCGCCACTCGATTACCGCGACGCGCAAGGCGTGCGGCTCGGCGCGCGCTGGACCGCGCTCGCCGCCGTCGGGCTTTATGTGCCGGGCGGCACCGCCGCCTATCCCTCGTCGGTGCTGATGAACGCGATCCCGGCGCGCGTCGCCGGCGTGGCGCGCGTGGTGATGACGGTGCCGTCGCCCGATGGCGCGCTCAATCCCCTGGTGCTGGCGGCGGCGCGGCTGGCCGGGGTGCATGAGATTTATCGCATCGGCGGCGCGCAGGCGGTCGGCGCACTGGCCTATGGCACCCGCAGCATCGCCGCCGTCGATAAGATCGTCGGGCCAGGCAACGCCTATGTCGCGGCGGCGAAGCGGCGGGTCTTCGGCACCGTCGGCATCGACATGATCGCCGGCCCCTCGGAAATCCTGGTGGTCGCCGACCGCGACAACGACCCCGCCTGGATCGCCGCCGACCTCCTCAGCCAGGCAGAGCATGACGCGGCCGCGCAATCGATCCTCATTACCGACGACGCTGCCTTCGCTGACTTGGTAGTCGCCGCGATTTTCAATCAGCTTCAAACTTTACCGCGCCGCGCCATCGCTGACAAAAGCTGGATCGAAAATGGCGCGATCATCCTAGTGCGCGACCTAAACGACGCGGTGGCGCTGGTGGATCGCATCGCGCCCGAGCATCTCGAACTCGCGGTCGCGGAACCGGATGCGCTCGCCGCTAAAATCCGCAATGCCGGCGCGATCTTCCTCGGCCGCTATACGCCGGAGGCGGTCGGCGATTATGTCGGCGGCCCCAATCATGTGCTGCCGACCTCGCGCAGCGCGCGCTTTTCCTCGGGCCTCGGCGTGCTCGACTTCATGAAGCGCACCTCGATCCTGGGCTGCGACGCCGCCAGCCTTGGCATCATCGGGCCGGCGGCGATCGTACTGGCGCGCGCCGAGGGGCTGGACGCGCATGCCCGCTCCATCGCGATCCGGCTCAATCCACCGCGCGACTGACCCGATGGCCGGCGGCGCGCATTGCATCGGCCGGATCACGCTCGACGAGCATACGGTGGTGCGGCGCAGCGCCGACATCGAGCATGAGCGCGCCACCGCGATTTTCGACCTGCTGGAGGAAAACAGCTTCGTCCCGGTGGCCGAGGCGACCGGCCCCTATCATCTGCATCTCGCCATGGAAGGGCCGCGCCTGGTGCTGGATGTGCGCGGCGCCGACGGCCAATCGTTCGACCGCATCGCGCTGGCGCTCGCGGAATTTCGCGGCATCATCAAGGATTATTTCCTCGTGTGCGAAAGCTATAACCACGCCATCCGCAACGCGCCGCTGGCGAAGATCACCGCCATCGACCAGGGCCGCCGCGCCCTCCATGACGAGGCATCGGAATTGCTGCGCGAACGCCTCGCCGCGCATGTCGCGGTCGATTTCAGCACCGCGCGGCGGCTCTTCACGCTGATCTGCGTTCTTCAGATAAGAGGCTGAGGATGGCGCCAATTCTCTTCGTCTGCACCTTCAATTCCGCGCGCTCGCCGATTGCGGCGGCGCTGATGACGGGGCATCTCGGCCTGCCGCTCGAGGTCGAATCCGCCGGCCTTTATGGCGACGACATCGATCCCTTCGCGGTGGTGACCATGGCCGAGCTGGGCATCGACATTGGCGGCCACGAGGCGCGAGCGCTGGCCGATCTCGATCCCGCGCGCTATGGCGTCGTCATCGCTTTGTCGCCCGAGGCGCATGGCGCGGTGCTCGACTGGAAAGGCACGGCGCCGTGCCATGTCGAATATTGGCCGATCGCCGAGCCCGGCGCCTTGGAGGGCAGCCGCGCCGAGCGGGTCGAGGGCTATCGCGTGATGCGCCAGGATTTGCTGCGGCGCATCCGCCACCGTTTCGCCGGATAAAGGGGCAGGGCTGCGCAGGGAAGGGCTTGACCCAGAGGCAACGCCCCAACATGGTGTGCCGGCGCCGAGGCCGACGGGCACCGGGGCAGCATTTAACCAAAGGCGATGAATGACGAAGGAAGATCTGATCGAATTTTCGGGGACCGTGTCCGAGCTGCTGCCCAATGCGATGTTCCGGGTCAAGCTGGATAACGAGCACGAAGTGCTGGCCCATACCTCCGGGAAAATGCGCAAGAACCGCATTCGTGTGCTGGCGGGAGATCGGGTCAATGTCGAAATGACGCCCTATGACCTGACCAAGGGCCGCATCACCTTCCGCTTCAAATAGGGCGGTGGCGATCCAGCGCCTGGTGCTGGCGTCGGCGTCGCCGCGCCGTCGCGATCTTCTGGCTCAAATCGGGCTTAGCCCGGACACGATCGACAGCGCCGATCTCGACGAGACGCCGCTGCCGGACGAGTTGCCGCCGATCCACGCGGCGCGGCTCGCGCGCGCCAAGGCCGAGACCGTGGCGCCGCGCCAGCCGGGTGCCTTCATCCTGGCGGCGGACACGGTGGTCGCCTGCGGCCGCCGCATCCTGCCCAAGCCCGCCACCGCCGAGACCGCGCGGCGCTGTCTCGAATTGCTGTCGGGGCGGCGGCACCGGGTGATCGGCGGCGTCGCATTGATGACGCCAGAGGGGCGGATCGGCACGCGGCTCGTGATCAGCGCCGTGACTTTCAAGCGCCTGACCGAAGCCGAGATCGCCGATTATATCGCCAGCGGCGAGGGGCTGGGCAAGGCCGGCGGCTATGCCATCCAGGGGCTGGCCGCGCGCTATATCCGGGCCATCGGTGGCTCATACTCCAACATAGTTGGCCTGCCGCTGTTCGAGACCGTGTCGCTGCTGACGGGGTTGGGGTTCGAGCGCGCGCGGCGGCTGGCGTCGCCGTGACACGCCGGCTGCTGCTCACGGTCTCGCCGGGCGAGATCTGGGCGGCGCTGGTCGAGGATGGCGCGCCGGTGGCGCTGCGCCTGGCGCGGACCGGCGGTACGCCGCGCGCCGGCGATCTCTATCTCGGACGTGTCGTCGCGTTGCGCCCGGACCTGCCGGCGGTGCTGGTCGATATCGGCGCGGAGCGGCCGGGCTTTCTCAATGGCGACGACATGCCGGCGGGCGCCAATCCGCGCGAGGGCCAGGCGGTGGTCGTCGCCGTGCGCAAGGCGGCGCGCGCCGACAAGGCCGCCGGGCTGACCATGAACCTGACGGCGGAGGACGTGGCCAAGGCATTGGTGCCGGCCGATGCCGCGCCACCGCTGTTGCTGCACCGGCGCGAGACCGCGCTCGGCGATCTCTTGGCGGCGCTCGCCGCGCCGGCCCCCGACGAGATCGTCATCGACGATGCTGAGGCGCTGGCTGAGGCGCGATCCTGGCTGAAGCGCCGGGAGCCCGATTTCGCCGGCGCGCTGATCCATCATCGCGATGAGGCGCCGCTGTTCGAGGCACACGGCATCGCGGCCATCGTCGAGACGGCGCTGGCGCCGCGCGCGGCCGTGCCGGGCGGTGGCGCCATCACCATCGAGCTGACGCAGGCCGCCGTCCTGATCGATGTCGATGGCGGCGGCGCCGGCGCGCTGGCCGCCAATCTCGCCGCCGCCGGCGAAGTCGCGCGCCAGATACGCCTGCGCGATCTCTCCGGCCCGATGATCGTCGATTTCATCGGCATGAAGGACCGGAGCCACCGCGATCAAGTCGCCGCGATACTCGCCCGCATCCTCGGTGATACCGACATGAACTATCTCGGATGGACCCGGCTCGGCCATTTTGAGCTGGTGCGCCGGCGCCGCCGCCCGTCCCTGACTGAGCAATTATTCGAGCATCGGCCGGACATGCCGCCGGCCCGGACGGCGCTGACCGTCGCGCTCGATGCCTTGCGCCGGTTCGAGCGCGAAAGCCGCGGCGCGCCGGGAAAGCGGCTCGGCCTCGCCGTCCATCCGGAGATCGCGGCGTGCCTCGATGGCGCCGCGCAGGGCGCCCGGCGCGCGCTGGAGGCGCGGCTCGGCTATATCATCGCCATCACGGCCGAGACGCGCCCCCGCGACAATGTCGCGATCGCGCCTATATCCAGAGAGACATGAGCGCGCCAAAATCCGCCCCGCCGCCCGCCGCAGCCAAGCCATGCCCTGTGTGCCGCAAGCCGGCGCAGCCCCGCTTTCGCCCGTTCTGTTCGGCGCGCTGCCAGACCATCGATCTGGCGCGCTGGATCGGCGGCAACTACCGCGTGCCGGTCGTGGAAGAGGACGGCTCATCGGTGGACGAAGAGGATGCGTGAGCGAGGGCACGCCTTGCAAAAGTGATGGCGGGAGTTTCGCGAATGCGCTAACAGATTGGCCGCGAGCGGGGCGATGCCCCGATGCGACGGCGCCCAGGTAGCTCAGATGGTAGAGCAGCGGACTGAAAATCCGCGTGTCGGTGGTTCAATTCCGCCCCTGGGCACCACCGCCTTTTTTATCCAAAATAATTCAATAACTTAGGCCCTGGATTTTGTCGCACCTTCGCTTGGTGCGACGGAAATGGACGTGGTTACGCGTTGGCGCCCCCGATGCCGCCTCGGCATGCGATACTGGATTGGTAACGCAGCGACGAGTTTGATATCTGCCCAACTGAGCGCCTGTTCGCTACGAGGGTGCGCTGGGCCGTCGTGCGGCGAAAAAATCACGGGGAGGATGTCATGGGTGAGAGTGGCAGATTCAGCGAGACGGTCGGCTCGATTCAGCTATCGGGGCGCCGCCGCTTTCCGACGGAAAACGCGCTGACCCGCGACTATCCGCTCATCATCGCGATCCCGGGCGGCACCTACACGTCCAATTATTTTGACCTGCCGGGCTTTTCGCTGATGGATCGGGCGGTCGCCCTGGGCATGCCGGTCATCGCGCTGGATCGGCCGGGCTACGGCGACACGACCGCCTTCGCGCCCCCCGATGCGACCATCGCCAACAACGCCGAGCGGCTCGACGCGGCGATCGGCGAGCTTTGGCAGCGTCATGGCGGCAAGGCGAGCGGCATCTTTCTGATCGGCCATTCCATTGGCGGCGCCATCACCGTGTCGATCGCGGCGCGCAATCCGGCATGGCCGCTTCTGGGCATCGCGGTCTCGGGGGTCGGCCTCGTCACGCCGCGGGAGAGCGGCTCGCAATGGGCGGCATTGCCCCAGATTCCGATGATCGATCTCCCGCCCGCGATGAAGGACATGGTGATGTTCGGGCCGGACTGGACCTTCGCCGCGCCGATGCCCGGGCTGGGGCATCAGGCGGATGCGCCGGTGCCGCGACAGGAGCTGATCGACATTACCTCGACCTGGCACGATGCGGTGAGAGACGTCGCCGCCAAGGTTCGGGTGCCGGTGCATTATCGTCAGGCGGAATTCGACAAGCTGTGGATCGTGGACGCGGATCAGGTCAAGGGCTTCGGCGCCGCTTTTGTCAATTCGCCCCGCGTTGATGCGGCGCTGTTCGAGGGCGTCGGCCATTGCATCGATTTTCATCGGCTGGGCGGCGCGTTCCAAGTGGAGCAATTGGCATTCGCGCTGCGCTGTTGCGTTCAGGCTGAAAAATAGCGGAGAAAACGACCATGCCCTATCGCTTCGGCCCCGATCACCCCGACGAGACCTATATCGCGCATCATTACCTCGAACAGATCGCCGATCTTGGCGAGGTCGGGATGAACTATGCGGTGGCCGGTGCCGATACCGCGCCGGCGCTGCTGCTGATTCCCGGCCAGACCGAATCCTGGTGGGGCTATGAGCCGGCAATGCAATTGCTGGAGGGGGATTTCCGCGCCTATGCCGTCGATTTGCGCGGACAGGGCCGCTCCACGCGGACGCCGGGGCGCTACACGCTCGACAATTGGGGCAACGATCTTGCGCGCTTCATCGAGCGCGTCATCAAGCGCCCCACCATTGTCGCCGGCCTGTCGTCGGGCGGGGTGCTGACGGCGTGGCTGTCGGCTTACGCGCCGCCGGGCCTGGTGCGCGCCGCCTATTACGAGGACCCGCCGCTTTATAGTTCCGAGGTCTCGCCGGCCTGCGGTCATTCGATCCGCCAGAGCGGCATTGGCAACATCTTTCAACTGTTCGGCAAATATCTCGGCGACCAATGGTCGGTCGGCGATTGGGCCGGCATGGTCGCGGCCGCCCGCGCCGTCATTCCCAAGGAGGCGCTGGCGATGGCCGGGTTTGGCGAGACGCCGCCGCAGAACCTGAAGGAGTACGATCCTGAATGGGCGCACGCCTTCTGGACCGGTAGCGGCACGGTTGCCTGCGATCATGATCGGATGCTGAAGCAGGTAAAGGTGCCGGTATTATTCACGCATCATTTCCGTGCGATCGACGACAAAACCGGCATGCTGCAAGGCGCCATTTCCGACGCGCAGATCAATCGCGTCCGCGCCCATATCGAAGGCGCGGGCCGACCGTTCGTCTATCACTCGTTTCCGACAATGGGGCACCAGATGCACCGCATCGACCCCGCCCTCTATGTCGCGACCCTGAAGGAATGGGCGCACGGCCTACCGCACGCGTGACTACGCGCCGCCCATTTTGAGGAGAAGCTGGGCGTTCCGGTAATAAATCTTGTGTTTGACCTCCTCGGGAAGATCGAGGTCCTCGATCGACCTTATGCCTTCGCGGATGAACATCGGGCCGCCTTCGGGATCGAAGGGGCAGTCGCTGGCGAACACGACATGATCGGGCCCGAAGAAGTCGAGACCGCAGCGCAGCGCCGGCGCCGACCCGCCCAGCACGGTGTCGCCGAAGAACATCTTGAAATACTCGATCGGCGGCTTCGCCATCCGTTTCAGGATGGCGCTGTAATCCTCGTCGGCGGTGCGCGAGCCGAGTTGCGCCCACAACGTATCGGCGCGCCCCGAGAGATAGGGGATCACGCCGCCGCAATGGTGGGTGATGATCCGCATTGTCGGCAAGCGATCGAGCATGCCGGAGAATACGATGCGCGCCATCGCGACGCTGGTCTCGAACGGCCAGCCCAGCACCTGCCAAATCTCATAGCGGGACTTTGCTTCGGTGCGGTAATCGGCGGTGGCCGCCGGCCGGAATGGATGCATCCAGATCGGAAGGTCATGGTGATTGGTGACGCGCTCGAAAATTGGGAATAGCGTTGGATCGTCGAGCGGCATGCCGTTGACGCTGGTGCCGATCTGAATGCCCTTGGCGCCGAGCGTGCCGATGGCGCGATCCATTTCGGCGAGCGCCGCGGGCACATCGTTCATCGGCAGCGCGGCGACGAAGGCCGGGAATTTGTCCGGCCATTGGCGGCAAATCTCGGCCATGCCGTCATTCGCGAGGCGCGCGCCCTCCACCGCCAGCGCCGGGCCGCCCAGCATCTCCGGGGCGGGCTGGCTCAGGGTCAGCACTTGCTGAACATCGGGAAATTTTTTCAGCATCTCGACCCGCGCCGCGATATCCCAAACCAGGCGGACGCTAGAAATGCGTTTGACCATGCCTAAGTCGGCCGAATGCCGCTTCATCAGATCGAGATACGCCATCGGCATGACATGGTTGTAGATATCGATTTTCATCGCGTAATCTCCGTCGCGATAAAGGCCGGCCCTCAGCCTTTCAGGGTCGTCTGCGCATAGCGCAGCGCGCTGCGCTCCCGATTCCTTGCTCACCGCCGAGCCGCGCCGGCTTGGTCAGTTGGTCAGGCATTCGTCGCTTGGAAGCTGATCTGGCGCCACGCGCCATCCCGCAACCGCCAGACCTGGGTGACGACCGCCTTCATCCGGCGCTCTTCCGGTGTGCCGACGATCTCGACGAGTTGCGTCAGGCCGCCGGTCGCGACCGCGATGTCGCCATAGACCCGGACCACCAAATCCTGCCGCGCGACGTCGCGGAACACGAACCGCTGTTCGACGCCGCGCAGATACTCCGCCTTGGTCTCGATGCGGCCGCTCGCATGAATATGGACGAGATCCTCGTCAACGAGGGCCGCCAGCGCGGCGAGGTCGCGGGCCATCAGCACCCGGCAGCGTTCATGCTCCAGCCGTTCGATCTCGTTCTTGGCGGTATCGCTCATGGTCATCTCCTGGTGTCGCGCGGTTATTTCGCGCGCTCATATTCTGCGTTGAACGTGCCATTGATGCCCAGCCTGTTCTCAAGCGCGACAATCGAGGCGAGGCCGGGATCGAGGTCGGGGAAACAACCCTCGACCGTTTTCCATTTGCCGTTGTCGATCGTGATCATCCGCGTCACATGATTGGCATTGTGCTCGCTGGCGTCGGGGCCGCCCCAATACCAGTCGCTGCACAGAATGTCGGTATGATAGGGCGCCGCGTTGCGCAGGGCCTCTGTCACCGCGTCGCGATCGACCGCGCCCTTGATCGACAGCATCGCCCGAACCGCGATGCGGGCGGCGATGTAGTCGGCCTGCGCCGTGTTGTCGAGGAGATCGCGCTTGCCGCCATAGGCCTTCTCGACCGCCAGCCAGTTCTGATTGTCCACGCCCTGGCCGGCGAGGTCGCCGAGTTCGGTGTTCACCCACAGCCGCTTGTTCCAGTATTTGCTGTCGATCGCGCCGGGGAATTCGGCGGTGTAGAACGTGGTCGGCGCGGTCCATTTCATCCGGGCCGCGCCGTCTTGCGCCTCGGCGGCGGCGAGAAGCTGAATGCCCTGGTCGCCCGGCATGATCGCCATCACGGCATCGGCGCCGGTCGCCAGGATTTGCAGCACCTCGGACGCGAAGTCGATCGAGGTCGGGTCGGTGTAGATGCTGGTTACCTTGACCCGATATTTCTGGCCCCACGCCTCGACGCCGCGACAAAAATATTCGGCGCCCGGAATCTTGCGGGTGACACAGGTGAAGCTCTTCGCGCCGAGCAGCCGCCGCGCATAGTCGGCGCCGCCGATCGCGGTTTGACGCGGACCGCCATTGACCGGGGCGATGTTCTTGGAGCGATAGCAAGGCGGGGCGATGCCGATACCGATATCGAGCACATTCTTCTTCAGATAGAAGGCACCGTTGGCGGCACATTCGACGATGCTGGTGCTGCCGACCATGAGATAAACGCCTTCGTCGTCGACGAGTTTTTTCGCGGCCTGCGCCGCGATGTCGAGTTTCCCCTGGTCGTCGAAATCGTGATAGGTGATCGGCCGGCCGTGGATGCCGCCATTCGCGTTGACGCAAGTGAAATAGGCCAAGGCGGCGCGATCGCCCTGGCCGATATTCAAGCTGATCGAGGTCACCGCGCCGATCGGGATCGGCTTTCCGGTCGCCGCCTTGCCGGTATTGTCGCCGCAATCCGGCGTCGCGGCCCAGGCATGAGAGGCAAGTGCGAAGAAGGCGCCGGCGGCGAGGCCGATGAGCGAACGCGACATGAGCCTCAATTCGATATCCCCCATTAGAGAGTTAGATTCATCCTGATTTTGAAACGGCCTATCTTCGTCATTCCAGCGAAAGCGGGGAATCCAAATCTTGCCCCGGCGAAGGCAAAACCTCAGGCGCCACGTCACCAAGAAAAATCACCTCCCCGACGAAAGTCGGGGTCCATGCTGCTGACGGCACGATGGATACCGGCGTTCGCCGGTATGGAAAAAAATGTTTCAATTTTGGTGTATCAAACTCCAGGTCGATGCATTGGCCGGACGCGCGCGGCGAATTGCCGTGGATACGGTGACGGCGGAAGGCACGGTCCGAAAGATGGCAAAAGCATCGAACGGATACCGGAAAGGTATCAGGCGAGGAGCCTTGCCTCGGGTTCGCCGGGCAAGCCGATGACGGTCTGCAAACTTCGCCGCCGCAACAAATCAACGAAGCATTCGGCCGCCGGTGTCAGCGGCAGACCGCCGCGCCGGATCATGACCATCGGCGGCGCGGCCAGCTTTTCCTCCACCGCGATGGGCGCCAGCGCCCCCGCGGTGATGTCGAAACTGGTCCACTGCGCCGGCACCATCGCCAGGAGGTCGCTGTAGGCGAGGCTGACGATCAGCGTCAAGGCGGACTGGCTGCGCAGCGCGAGGCGCGGCTTCGGCAATTTATGGCTGGCGAACAAATCGCCCAATTCGCTTTCGGCCTGGACGGTAATCGATGTCGTGACCCATTCCGCGTCGGCGAGGTCGCGCAGCGAGCGTGCCTTCGCCAGCTTGTGACCCTTGCGGCCCAGGATCGTCCGGGTGTTGTCGAACAGCTTTTCCTCGATCAAGTCCGGCGGAATGCCGCGCTCCGGCCGAGGCCCGACATAGAAATCGATATTGCCGTCCCTGAGGCCCGGCTCCAGCGTCGGGAACAGCCCCTCGATCAGATGCAGCCTGACATCGGGATAGCGCTGGCGGAACGGTCCCAAGGCATGCGGCAACAGGGCTAGATGGGCGGCGATCGAGAGGCCGGCGACGATGGTGCCGCTGACCCCGCCTTGAAGTTGCGCGATTTCTTCCCGGGCGCGCCCGACTTCCTTCAACGCGACGCTGGCGCGCCGCACGAAGGCGACCCCCATCGGCGTCAGCGTCATGCCGCGCGCGCGGCGCTCGAACAGCGGCGCGTTGAGCTCGCGCTCCAGCTCGTGGATGCTGCGCGATAAAGCCGGCTGCGCCAGGCCGAGATGCCGGGCCGCGGCGCGCAGGCTACCGCGCTCGGCGATCGCGATGACATCCCGAAGCTGGTTCAACTTCATGGCGAATGATATCACCATGACCGGCGATACCGAATAGGCAACGGAACGGCTGCTGTGATATCGGCGGGTTCAGCCCTTCAGCGCCGTCTGGGCATAGCGCAGCGCCGCGCGCTCCCAGGTCAGCGAGCCGTGATTGCCCGCCACCTCGACATCGCGGAAGCCACGCTGAATCGGCGTCGAGAGATAGGTTCCATGCGCGCCCGTCGCCTCGAATATCCGGCTTGCGGCGCGCTTCGCTAGAAGAAGGGCATAGCCACTGTCGCGCGCTGTCGTCGCGGCATCCGACTCGGCCAGTGCCACGCCCGCGATCAGCTTGTTCATGTTCCGCCGCGCCGCCCCGACCAGCAGCATCGACGCCGCGTGAATCTCGACGGCGGATTCGCTAAGCCGGGCGTGCAACAGCTCCATTCCGGCGATGGGTGGGGGCGCCTTGCTCTTGCCGCGGATGAAATTCTTGAAATCATCGACCATGCCGAGCGCGACGCCGATCGGCACGGCGGCCAGCGCCGTCTGCGCATAGCCCATCAGCGGCATGCGATAGAGCGGGGCGGTGTTGACGCGCGTTCCCGGCGTTGTGCCGGCGAGAATATCGCTGCCCCGGATGATGCGGTGCGCGGGCACGAACCGGTCGTCGAGCACGACCGAGGCGCTGCCGGTTCCGGTCATGCCGACGGTGAACCAATCATCGTCGATGGCGTAATCCGCCGCCGGAACCAGGAACAGGAAATGATCGCGCTGGCCGTCGGCGACCTCGCCGATCTCGCCGACCAGCGCCCAATTGGCATGATGAATGCCGCTGGCGAACGGCCACTTGCCGGAGAGGCGATAGCCGCCATCGACCTTTTCCGTCTTGTTGCCGGCCGGCAACAGCGAACCCGCGATCAGCGCGTCGGGATCGTCGTCCCAGACCTCATGCTGGGCCTCGTCCGCGAACATCGCCACGATATAGGGATGCTCGCCATAGACATTGGCGACCCAGGCCTGCGAGCCGTCGCCGCGCGCCATCTCGATCGACATTTCGCACAGCGTGTCCCAGCCGAGCTCGCTGCCGCCGAACCGCGCCGGCTGGCAGATCCGCAGGAGTTTTGAATCGATCAGGTCGGCGATGGTGTCGTCGGGCACGCGGCGGCCCGCCTCGCACCGCGCCGCCCGCACGCGCAGCGTCGGGATCAGGCCGCTCGCCCGTTTCAGGATTTCGGCGCGGTCGAGGCCGCGCGCCGTGGCCCCAGTCATGCGCCGCTGCTCGCCGCCGGCGCGCGTTTCCATTCGGCGAAGCCGCAGCCGACGAAGATTTCCGGCAAGGCGGCGTAGGCGAAGGGATCGAAGCCGCGGCTGCCGGCGGCGCCGTGCGCCACCAGCCAATTGCGGATTTCGTGGCCGCCATTGCCGGCGCCGTGCAGCAACCGGTTCAGCGAGGCGGCAAGTTCGTCGTCGGGCGCCACCGCCATCGCGTCGAGGCAGGCGCGATCCAACGCCTCGTCGACATCGCCCATGGTCGGCTCGCCGATGGAATGGCTGAGCCCGCCGCTGGCGAGCACCGCCACCCGCAAATTCTCGGGATAGCTCGCGACCGCCTTGCCGATCAGGTGCCCCCAGTCGAGGCACCGCGCCATGGTCGGCATCGGGTCCTCGAGGCTGTTGAGAATGAACGGGACGATCGCCGGCAGCGGATCGAGCGCCATGCGCCACAGCGGCAGGCAGAATCCATGATCGAGCACGAGATGATGCGACAGCGCGGGATCGAAGCCGCTCGCCAGCGCGGTCCGCAACAGATGGCGCGCGAGGCCGCCGTGACCCGCCAGCGTCCGGTGCGGAAAGCGCGGCTTCAGGAACGGCTCGGGCGGCCCGTCATGCTCGGCACCGATGCCGATGCACGCGGCCGGCAAATTCTCGATGAAGAAATTGGTCCAATGATCGGGCGCGACGATGACCAGGACATCGGGCCGCGCTGCCTTCACCCGCCGACCCAATTCGTCGAACGAGTCGGTGAGCCAGTCGCGCGTCGCCGCCGGCAATTTCTCCCAATCGCGCGCGATCAGCGGCCCGTGGCTGGCGGCGAACGCCCCAACGAGCTCAGCCATGGTGATGCTCCTTCAGCGCATGGAGACGCGCCAGCAATTCCGGCTCGCTCATGCCGCAGAGACCGAAATAGAAGCGCAGCAAATAGGCATTCACATGCCGGACCAGCACCGCGATGTCGTCCGCCAGCACCGCGGCGCGGATTTCCGGCCGCAGCTTATAGCGGTCGAGGATCGGCCTTCGGTCTTGCCGCCACGCCGCGATCTCGGCGGGGTTGCGGCTCAAGTCGAACATCATGCGGCTCAGCCAATAATCGACCAGCGCGACATTGTCGGGTTCGATCGTTGCGGTCGTGTCGTTCATGTGGGTCACGCTAGCGCTGCCAAGTTTCATTTGAGAGAGGCCAAAATCGATCGAGCGATGCTATTTTGGGATCACCCATTCGACAAGATCGCTATGCAGCGGCCGCGTGGCGCGCCGCGGTCCTGTTCTTGAGCGCCTCAAGCCGTTCCCGGGAATAATAGGTGCCGCCCCGGACCACGCCATGCAGCTTCTTGAGGTTTTGCACATCGGCCAGCGGGTCGGCGTCGAGCAGCACCAGGTCGGCGTTCTTGCCGACCGCGACGGTTCCCATCCTCTCCGTGCGTCCGAGAAATTTCGCGCCGTTGAGCGTCGTCATCTGAAGAATCTCCAGCGGCGACAGGCCCGCCTCGGCCAGCAGCGCGAACTCCTGGTGCAGCGACACGCCCGGCATGCACCATTGGCCCCCGGTATCGGAGCCGGCGACCATGTTGACGCCGGCATCCCGGAAGATCCGGACCAGATCGAGTTGCAGCGTGCACAGGTCGGCGAGGATCTGCTTGCTGGCGGCGCCGACGCGCGCGCCGAATTGCACGGCCAATCCTTCCCACATCTGCCGGGTGACGCGGGGCATGAAGCGCAAATCGGGATCGTTGCGATAAAGCGGATCGTCGCCGAGCTGCATGGTGCGCCGCCGGATCAGGGTCGGCACCTGCCAGGTCCCGGCGGCGACGAATTGCTCGGCGAGGCGCTTCGCCTTATCCGGACTAAAGGTCGCGACCAGCAACCGCTCGAACTCATAGCTCGGCGGGCGCATCAGCATCGGGTTGGCGATCGCGCGCTCGAAAACCTCGTTGAGACTGATCCCGTCGGGCAGCGGTGGCAGGCGAGGCGCGCCGCCCCCCTCGGCCTGATGCAGCGCCGCCGGGTCGCCGGAACTGGCCTCGAAACTGCCCTGCAAATGCTCGATGGCGAACATGCCTTGACGCGCCGCCTCCGCGACATCGACGCCCGGCGGAATGTGGCCGGCATAGGGCAGGCCGACCTGCTTCGCCTCCGCGAGGCCCGCGAAAAACGCCGGCGGCGGCACCATGACGACCTTGATGAAGTCGGCGCCGGCCGCCTTCTGCCGGCCGATTTCGGCGATCGCGGCATCGGGCGAGGCGGCGTTGAGCGGCATCAGGATCATGCCCGGCATGACCAGCAGTTCCGGCGCGGCCTCGGTCGGAATCAGGCGCCCGTCGCGGCGCGCCGCCAGCATCTCGGGCGACCCCGACATTTGGCGCACGCCGGTAATGCCATGCGCCAGCATTAGATTGAGGCTGCCCTCGTCGTCGCGTGATCCCAGCGGATGCGCGTGCATGTCGAGATAGCCCGGCACGACGAACTTGCCCGACGCGTCGATGATTTCCGACATCGCGCCGTCATCGCCATGACCCTGCCGGTCGATCCGCACGATGCGGCCGCCCTCGATCGCGATCGTCATGTCGATGGCCTTGCCGCCGTCCCGCGTATCGACAATCGTCACGCCGGTCAGGACGAGGCGTCGCGGGTTCGGCGCCTTGGCGGACTCTGCTTCACCGATTGGCATGCTTGCCTCCAAAGGTCGCGACCGGTCGAACAATGGGATACTTACCACAAGTCGTATCTAGACCAGCGGAGTCAGAGTTTGGCATAACCGCGCTGGTCGTGGCCGCAAGCGGGAGGGGCCGGTGAAAAATTCGGGTACACGCATCGACCGCCGGGACCCGTTCGCCGGTGTTCGGGCCTGCGTCTTCGATGCCTATGGCACGCTGTTCGATCATGCCTCGGCGGCGGCGGGCTGCCGCGATGTGCTGGGCGACAGGGTCGCCGCGCTCAGCGCGCTGTGGCGCGATAAGCAGCTCCACTATACTTGGCTGCGCTCACTCCAAGGCGAGCACGCGGATTTCTGGCAGGTCACGGGCGAGGCGCTCGACTACGCGCTGGCGACCATGACCATCGACGATGCCGTGCTGCGCGACCGCCTGATGGCGCTGTACCTCACGCTCGATCCCTTTCCCGAGGTGCCCGAGACGCTGCGCCGGCTGAAGGCGGCGGGGTTCCGCGTCGCGATTCTGTCCAACGGCACGCCCGCCATGCTGCGTGCCCTGGTTGATGGTGCCGGCCTTGCGCCGCTTTTCGACGCGGTGCTGTCGGTCGAGGAGGTCGGCGTGTTCAAGACCCATCCCAAAGTCTATCAACTCGCGGTCAATCGGCTTCACACCGCCGCCGACGCGCTGTGCTTCGTCTCATCGAACGGCTGGGACGCCTATGCCGCCTCGGCCTTTGGCATGCGAGTGGCTTGGTGCAACCGCTATGCGCAGCGGGCGGAGCGCCTGCCCGGCAATCCTGACCGCGTGATCGGGACGCTGGCCGATCTGCCCGCGCTTCTCGGCGCTTGATGGCCGATTTGACCAACATCATTTATGAATTGGAGGAAAAAGGATGACTCGGCCGAAAACGACGCGGTCCGGCGCCGTCGCGATCCCCGATGCGCGTGCGTGCGAGCACCGTCTTGCGCAGCGGATCGCGGAGGAACTCGGCAGGCAATGGCTGACGGAAAATCGCGATGCCATCGCGGCGTCGAACGATTATGTCGAACGCCACAGCGTTCCATTGGCGTCCTTCCGGCAATTCTAATTCGAGCAGGCGCTTGATCGCGACGCGGCGCGCCCATATTGTGTCGGCATGATCAAGGGAATTTCAGCATCTGCGCAACGCCTCCGACGATTCTGAGCGCATCGGCGCGCGGCCGCGCGCCGCGAATCGGTATTTCCATTCGATAGATCAGATTGACGTCGGCCTCATCTCCGGCGGGGCGGAACCACCATGAAGCAGGACCAAGGCAAGGCACGGATCGCGATCCTCGGCGCCAGCGGCTATACCGGCGTCGAGCTATTGCGCATGCTGGCGCATCACCCCCAGGCGGCGCTGGTGGCGCTGACCGCCGACCGTCAGGCCGGCAAGGAAATCGGCGCGGTGTTTCCGCATCTGCGCATCCGCGACCTGCCGCGCCTGACCCAAATCGGTGAGGTCGATTGGAGCGGCATCGACCTGGTATTTTGCTGTCTGCCGCACGGCACGACGCAGGAGGTGATCGCCGGCCTGCCGCCGCATTTGCGCATTCTCGATCTGTCCGCCGATTTCCGGCTGACCGATCCCGCCGCCTATGCGCACTGGTACGGCCATGCCCATCGCGCGGTCCATCTCCAGGAAGAGGCCGTCTACGGGCTGACCGAGATTATGCGTCCCGCGATTGCCAATGCGCGGCTGGTCGCGGTGCCGGGCTGCTATCCGACGGGGTCGCAATTGCCGCTGATACCACTGGTGAAGGCGGCGGTGATCGATGCCGACGATATCGTCATTGACGCCAAATCCGGCGTCACCGGCGCTGGCCGGGGCCTGAAAGAGACTAGCCTGTTCGCCGAGGTGTCTGAAGGCATCGCCGCTTATGGGGTGGCGGCGCATCGCCATATGCCGGAGATCGAACAGGGCCTGTCGCGCGCGGCCGGCCGGCCGATCCAGGTGAGTTTCACGCCCCATCTGATGCCGATGAATCGCGGCATTCTCTCCACCATCTATGTCCGCTACGCCAAGGGCGCGACCCTGGCCGATCTGCGGCGCACGCTGGAAGACGCGTATCATGACGCGCGGTTCGTCCATGTGCTGCCCGACGGCGCGATGCCAGCGACGCATCATGTGCGCGGCTCGAATCTTTGCTTGATCGGACTGGCGCAGGACCGGCTGTCGGGCCGCGCCATCGTCATCTCGGCCATCGACAATCTGGTCAAAGGCGCGTCGGGCCAGGCGATTCAGGATATGAACGTGATGCTCGGTCTCGACGAAGCGACCGGCATCGACCAGGAGCCGCTATTCCCATGAGCATCATCCGACCCTATGGCGGCTTCACGCCGAAGGTCCACCCGACCGCGTGGATCGCCGAGAATGCGTCGCTGATCGGCGAGGTCGAGATCGGCGAGAATGCCGGCATCTGGTACGGCGTCGTACTGCGCGGCGACAGCGGCGGCATCCGCATCGGCCGCAACTCCAATGTTCAGGACAACAGCGTGATGCATGAAGGCGTCGTGGTCGGCGAGAATATCACCATCGGCCATATGGCGCTCGTCCATGCCTGCACGCTCGAGGATAATTGCTTCATCGGCATGAACGCCACGGTGATGGACGAGGTGGTGGTTGAGGAGGGCGCGATGGTCGCGGCCGGCGCGCTGGTGACGCCGGGCAAGCGCATTCCGAAGGGTCAACTATGGGCCGGCGCGCCGGCGCGATTCATGCGCGACCTGCGCGAGGCTGACTACGCGACGATGCGCCAAAGCGCGCATTACTATGTCGAACTGGCGAAGAAATATCGGGGTTAGGGGGAGGGCGAGGCAATGGCGCACAATGGCGGTAAAGTCATCATCTCTTGCGCGGTGACGGGGTCGATCCACACGCCGACCATGTCGCCCTATCTGCCGCTGACCCCCGACGAGGTCGCGACCCAGGCGATCGAGGCCGCGGAGGCAGGGGCGGCGATCCTCCATCTCCATGCGCGCAACCCCGAAGATGGCAGCCCGACGCCCGATCCCGCCGTGTTCATGCAATTCCTGCCGCGCATCAAGCAGGCGACCGACGCGGTGGTGAACATCACCACCGGTGGCGGTCACGGCATGACGCTGGAGGAGAGGCTGGCGGCGCCGCTCGCGGCCTCGCCGGAAATGTGCTCGCTCAACATGGGCTCGATGAATTTCGGTCTCTATCCGATGCTGAGCCGCTACAAGGATTTCAAATACGAGTGGGAGCGCGCGCATCTCGAACGCTCGCGCGATTTCATCTTCCGCAATACCTTCAAGGATATCGAATATATCCTCAAGAATCTCGGCGAGGTGCATGGCACGCGGTTCGAGTTCGAATGCTATGATGTCGGCCATCTCTACACGCTGGCGCATTTCCTCGAGCGCGGGCTGGTCAAGCCACCGCTGTTCGTGCAGACGATTTTCGGCATCCTCGGTGGCATCGGCGCCGACCATGAGAATGTCATGCACATGAAAACCATCGCCGACAAATTATTCGGCGATGATTATTCCTGGTCGGTGCTGGCGGGCGGGCGGCATCAATTGCCGATCGTCACGATGGCGGCGATCATGGGCGGCAATGTCCGAGTCGGCCTTGAGGATTCGCTCTATATCGGCAAGGGCGAGCTCGCCAAATCGAATGCCGACCAGGTGCGCCGCATCCGGAGCATCCTGGAAAATCTGTCGCTCGAGATTGCGGGCCCGAAAGAGGCCCGCGAGATATTGGACCTGAAGGGCGGCGACCTGGTCACGTTCTGACCAAGACGGCCGAACGCGAGGAAAAGAAAAGAAGATCGCATTGCCCCCGGCTTGACCGGGGCATGCAATCCGAAATAAACGCGCCCTACCGGCGAAGGCCGGTATCCATGGCAGGGATGGACTCCGGCTTTCGCCGGAGAGGCGTTAACTTTTTCTGTGCGCCTTTGCGGTTCGATTTTTTTCTTTCACTGCCCCACGATCACGTCGCTGAAATTGACCCAGTTTTTGCCGTCGAAGCGGGCCATCACCATGCCGCGGATCGGGTGATAATTGGTTGGGCTGGTGTCGATGGTAATGCCCGGCAGCAATAGCGCCGGATGGAAACCATGGAGGCTGGTGGCCTGTTTCATGATGTTGGCGCGGGAGAGATCGTTGCCGCATTGCTTCAGCACTTGAACGATGGTCTGCGCGACGGAGTAGCCATAGAGGATGCTGCCGTCGGCGCGATCGGCGCCCGGCATGTATTTGTCGAGGAACCGGCCCCAGACCGCGAGGTCGGGATCGTTCTTCCATTGCGGCGAGGTCGCGTCCTTATAGGCGTCGGCGGTCACCACGCCGATCGCATTGTCGAGGCCGGCGGGCTTCAGCGTGCCGCCGACTGAGTTGGCGTTGAGATTGAGCAGCCGCAATGGCTTCCAGCCGATCTCGGCGGTCTTGTGAATCGCCTGCGCCGCCCAGCGCGAGGTCGCCGCGATCAACAGCGTCTGCGCGCCGGCACCTTGCAGCGAAATCACCTGCGTATCGACGGTCGGATCGGACGTGGCATAGCTCGCCTCCGTCACCAGCCCATCGTATTTATCGCCGAGCACATCCTTCAGGCCACGCAGATAGTCGCGGCCGAAATCGTCGGCCTCATACAGCACGCCGATCTTCGCCGCCGGCTTTTCCCGCATGATATATTTGGCATAGATCTGGGCTTCGGTGCGGTTGCTCGGGTTGAAATGCATGGTCCAGGGAAATTTCGCCGGATCGCCCAGCGCGTTGGCGCCGCTGGCGAGAAACAATTGCGGAATCTTGTTGCTGTTGAGATAGCCGCGCACCGCGATGCCGGTCGGCGTGCCGAGCGAGCCGAAGATGAAGGCGACGTGATCCTGCTCGACCAGCTTGCGCGTCAGCTCGACGGTCTTGGCGGGGTTGAACGCATCGTCGACGCTGTCGAACAATATCTTGCGGCCATTCACGCCGCCCTGGTCGTTGATCATGGTGAAATAGGCGGCCTCGACCTTGCCGATCACCGCATAGGGCGAGACCGGCCCGCTATAGGGCATGGTCTGGCCGAGCTTGATCGCGGTGGCGGTGACCCCCGGCATATCGTCCGCGAAGGCCGTACCTGTCGCCAGCGCGGCAACCATGCCGGCAATGGCGATGAAACTTCTGACGATCATGCGTCCCCCCAATTTGGTTTAATGAATTTCGTTGGCGTCGCCGAGCGCCTGGCGCAGGCGCTCGAAATTGAATCCCGGCTCCTTGGTGGCGGCGATGATTACCGCCTCGCGCCGCGCCAACAGCGCCGCCGCTGCCGGAATCTTGGCCGCGCCCGAGATGGGAATGACGACCGCGCCGTGACGGTCGGCGTGAATGAGATCGCCGCTGGCGGCGTAGAGGCCGGCGACATTGACCTCACCGCCGAACTCGACGATGTGAAAATGCGCGTGCGACGGCACCACCATGCGGCACAGCATCTGAAAGCCGGCGGCATTGGCATCGACATCGCGCACGCTGCCGTCGGTGACGATGCCGAGACAGCCGAGGCCCCGATGGATATGTGAATTGACCTCGCCCCAAAACGAGCCAAAGCCGGCGCGCGCGCCGTCCAAATCCTGGATCAGGCTGATCGACGGCGTCGGCCCGCCCGTGGCGATGTATTCGTAATAGGCGAGGCGCTGCGTGCGTGCCTCATCCGGCGCGATGGCGTGCGGCTGAATCGAGCGTAGCGTCGCGGTGCGGGCGAAGCCGACAATGGGTTTCAGCGTCGGATAGAGACACTGCAAGCCCTCGGTGGTGAAGCCGAAGCCGCGCCGCTCCGGCGCCACGATCTCCAGCGCGTTGCAGATGGTCGGCGTGTCGAACGATGCGAGCTCGGTCAGCAAATTGGGCGTGATGTCGTTCATGTTCTCCCCTTCTTCGTCGGAGCAAGGTAGCTTACATCCCCACGCCCGTCTCCTCATCCTGAGCGCGGAGCCCGGCGCAAGCCGGGCGAGCAGTCGAAGGACGCGCCATTGTCAGCCGAATAAATCCGGGGGATCGGCGTCCTCGGCGGGGGCGACATCGGCGACACCGATGCCGATCAGGCGAAAGGCGCGGCCATCGACCTCGGGGCGCAGCAGCCGCAGCCCATTCTCCAGAATGACCGTGGCCCGCCGCGTCGGGTGCGCGAGCCGGGTCTGGCGCGTCAGATTCTTGAAATCACCGGTCTTGAGCTTCAGCACGATAGTGCGGCCGGCGAGCGAAGAGCGCGCCAGCCGCGCCGCCAACTGCTCGGACAAATCGCCGAGTTCGGCGGCCAGCGGCTCGAACGCCTTGAGATCGCGCGCGAAGGTATTTTCGGTCGAGATGCTCTTGGTCGGCCGGTCGGGCGTGATGGGGCGGGGATCGTTGCCCTGGACGAGTTGTGCGAGCCGCCGACCGAACTTGCCGAAGCGCGTGACCAGCGCCTCCTCGGGCAACTCCTGCAGATCGGCGATCGTGGTGAGACCGGCATCGGTCATGTGGCGGGCGGTCGCGGCGCCGACACCATGGATGGCGCCGACCGGCAGCGGCGCCAGAAACGCCTTCGCCTCGGCGCGGCCGATCACCGTGAAGCCGCGCGGCTTGTGCTGGCCCGAACCCAGCTTGGCAAGGAATTTGTTGTAGCTCAGTCCGACCGTGACGGTGACCCCGACGCGGCGCTCGATCGCCCGTTGCAGCCGCGCCAGCAGCACCGCCGGCGGCCGGTCGTAGCGCCGCGCCTCGGGCGACAGATCGAGATAGGCCTCGTCGAGCGACAGGGGCTCGACCATCGGCGTCGCCTGCAGGAATAAGGAGCGGATTTCCTGGCTTACTTCTTTGTATTTGGCCATGTCGGGACGAACCACGACCGCGTGCGGACATAGCTCCATGGCGCGGAACATCGGCATCGCCGAGCGCGGTCCGAATTTGCGCGCGATGTAGCAGGCGGTCAGCACAACGCCGCGCCCGCCCTCGTGCCCGACGATCACCGGCTTGTCGCGGATCGCGGGATTGTCGCGCTTTTCGACCGAGGCGTAGAACGCATCGCAATCAATATGCGCGATGGCAAGTGTGCCGATCTCGTGATGGCCGATCAGCCGCGCGGAACCGCACGCGGGACACCGCGACACATCGCGTTCATCCCAATGGGCGCAGTCCCGACACAGCGTCGCCGTCATTCGATCTGGATAGGCCCGGCCCGGCGCCGGCACAAGGCCCTGGCGAGGCTATTTGACGGGCATGACCTTGTCGGCGGCGGCGATGATGCCGTCATCGCCATGCGCCTTGCAGTAGGCGCCGAGATTGGTGGCGTCCTTGGTCATCTTCTCAACATGGAGAACCGGCGGGTCGTTTTCCTTGGTGTAATAGCCCTCGAGCCACACCAGGATCATGCCGATCTCATCCTTGTTGCTGTTGATGAAATCCTTGCATTTGATGGTCGACATATCGATGTCGTTGGCGGCGAACGCCGGTGCGCCGAAGGCGAGCGTGACGGTCGCGGCCAGCGCGGCAAGCATCATTTTCATCTGAAGACCCCTTGAGAAATGCGGGTCGAGGATAGCCAAGGCGCGATTGGCAAGTCGATTGAATTCTGGACTGCCACCGGCGATGTGATCGGCGTCAGGTCCCGTTCACCCGGACATAGGAGCCGGGCGCGTCCTCGATCGGCTTCAGCTTGCCGTCGCCGGGCTGGCGCGGTGCCACCCGGCCGCCGTCATGGGCCGCGATCCAGCTTTCCCAAACCGGCCACCAGGAATCGGGCGAATAGGTCGCGGCCACGAACCAATCCTCGGGGCTGGGCGGCAGATTGTCGTTCACCCAATGCCCGTATTTGGTTTTGGGGGGCGGATTGACCACCCCGGCGATATGGCCGGAGGCCGACAGCACGAATTTGCGCGGTCCGCGAAAAATCTGGGTCGCGGCGTAAGTGGATTTCCACGGCGCGATATGATCCTCCTTCGTGGACAGGAAGAAGGTTGGGATCGTGACCTTGGTCAGGTCGATCGGCACCCCCGCCAGGGTGATGCCGCCGGGCTGAACCAGCCGGTTCTGCTGATACATGTTGCGCAGATAAAAGCGATGCATCGCCGCCGGCATGCGGGTCGAATCGCTGTTCCAATAGAGCAGGTCGAACGGGAACGGCTCTTTCCCCAGAAGGTAGTTGTTGACGACGAACGACCAGATCAGATCGTTGGCGCGCAGCATGTTGAAGGTGGTCGCCATGTCGGCGCCCTCGAGATAGCCATGCTCTTTCATGCGGTCGTCGAGAAATTCGAGTTGCGCCTCGTCGATGAACACCGACAATTCGCCCGCTTCCTTGAAATCCGTCAGCGAGACGAAGAACGTTGCCGAGACGAAGCGGTCGTCGCCAATCGCCGCCATGTAGGCGAGGGTGGCGGCAAGCAACGTGCCGCCGAGGCAATAGCCAATGACGTTGACCTCGCGCTCCCCGGTCGCCTGCTCGATGGCATCGAGCGCCGCCAGCGGTCCCTCGCGCATATAATCCTCGAAGGATTTGTTGGCGAGGCGCTCGTCGGGGTTGACCCACGACACCATGAAGACGGTGTGTCCCTGGCCGACCGCCCAGCGCACGAAGGAATTGTCGGGGCGCAGATCGAGTATGTAATATTTGTTGATCCAGGGCGGCATGATCAGCAGCGGCCGGCGCTGGACGGTCTCGGTCGTCGGCGTGTACTGGATGAGCTGCAACAGATCGTTCTGGTAGATCACCTTGCCCGGCGTGGTGGCGATGTTCTCGCCGATCTTGAAGGCGTCGAGGTCGGTCATCTTGATCAGCAGCCGGCCCTTGCCGCGCTCCAAATCCTCGAGCACATGCTCGAGGCCGCGAACCAGGTTTTCGCCCCCCGTCTCGATGGTGGTGCGCAACACTTGCGGGTTGGTCAGCAGGAAATTCGAAGGCGCCATCGCATCGACGAACTGGCGGGTATAAAAATCGACCTTCTTGGCCGTCTTGTCGTCGAGCCCATCCACCTCCCGAACCGTGTTCTGCATCCAGCGCGCGGTCAGCAGATAGCTCTGCTTGATGAAATCGAAGACCGCGCTGTCGCTCCACGCCTCGTCCTTGAAGCGGCGGTCAGCCCCGGCGGGGGCGATGACCGGCTCCGCCGGCTCGGTGCCGAAGAACTGCTGGGTGGTGCGCTGCCACAGAGTCAGGTAATCCTGCCACAGCGTGAATTGCGCCTGAAGCAGCTTGGCCGGATCGGCCATCAGGCGCTGGGTCATTTCGACGAACGCCCCGGCGACGTTCAGCGGATCGACCGGGCCGGGGACGCCCGTTGACTGGCGCGCCATGAAGTCGAGCACCAGATGCTGGCTCCGCTGGGCGATCTCGGCCATGCTGCGCGACCATTCGGCGGCATCCGGCAGCTTGATTTCGGGGCGATCGGTGTCGTTCATCAAGGGTGCGTTCCAAGGGGGATGGTGGACGATCTTGATCTAATATAATGGCGGGCGGACATTAAATCGAATAGACACTAATTCCCGGAGGGCGCGGGACGGTTACCAGGATATGGGAGCGGTTGACATGATTACGCGGCGGCGCGGCCGTTTCGGCATCAAACTGACGATGGCCCTCGCGACGGCGGCGATCGGCCTCGGCGGATGCTCGTCGATGAAATCCGACGGCGTCGACCCGATCGAATGGTATCGCGACCTGTCCGGCAACTCGGCCAACGATGCCAAGGACCAGACGGCGAATGCCCAGAATCTGAAGGAAGGCAGCAAGGAGCCCTATCCCAATCTCGCCAGCGTGCCGACGGTGCCGAGCACGGCCATCACCAAGGCCGATCGCGAGAAGATGGTGCAAAGCCTGATCGCGGATCGCCAGAACGCCCAATATACCGACCAGCAATTGCGAGCCGGCCAGAACATGTCGGCGATCCCGGCTCCGCCGCCGCCGGCGGCCGTCGCGGCCAGCCCGCCGCCGGTTCCGGCAAGAATGGCGGCGGCGCGCCAGGATCGGCCCGGCAAGATGACGGCCGCCCCGCGCGCGCCGGTGCAGGCCGAGACGCTGCCCCTGGCCAGCGCCGACCCCGCGCCCGCGACACGGAAGGTCGCCAGCGACACGAAGAAGCGGGCCGACGACACCAAGAAGAAGCGTGCCACGAACAAGCGGGGCACCGAGGCGCGGCCGGCCGAATCATCGCTGAAATCGCCGAGCCTCGGGCCCATGCCGACGGGCGAGCAGGCCGAGGCGCCGCCCCCCGTGCCGCCCGGCGTGCCCCATTCCGTCCGGCGCGTGGTGCGCCCGCGCTCGGAGGAGCTGGCGGCGGCGGGACCGGCGCGATCGGATGTCATGCCCGCATCGCCGCGCGCGGGCGGCGGCGACAGTGGCGGCGTCACCGTGCAGGCGGCGGAGATCAACTTCACGCCCGGCCCGTTCCGTGCCCGCATCCTGCCGGCCGACCAGAAACAGCTGACCGACGTCGCGCAAATGGTCATGCATAATAATGGCCGGATCCGCGTCGTCGGTCATGGCGGCGCGACCGCGCAGGGCGATCTGGCGCAGCGCCAATTTCAAAGCTTCAATGCCGCGCTCGACAATGCCAAGGCGGTGGCGCTGGCGCTAACGAAGCTCGGGGTGCCGGCGAGCCGCATCGATGTCGAAACCGAGGCGAACGTCAATTCGCCCGACCGGGCGGACATATTTGTTCAATATTAGGCGGTATTAGGCGGCGATGACGGCGCCGACATCCGGGCCTGCCGCAGGGCCGCTGCGCATTGCCTTGGCGGGCCTCGGGACCGTCGGCGCCGGCACGGTGGCGTTGCTGCGCGACAATGTCGAGCCGATCGCCCGGCGCGCCGGGCGCCGGCTCGAGATCGTCGCGGTCGCCGCGCGCGACCGCCAGCGCCGGCGCGGGGTCGAACTCGACGGCATCGCCTGGTACGACGACGCGGTGGCGATGGCGGCGGCGCCCGATATCGACGTCGTGGTCGAGCTGATCGGCGGCAGCGACGGTATCGCGCGCCGGGTGGTCGAGACCGCGATCGCCAGCGGCAAGCATGTCGTCACCGCCAACAAGGCGCTGCTGGCGCATCACGGTACCGCGCTGGCGCGTCAGGCCGAGGCGCGCGGGGTGTCGCTCGGCTTTGAGGCGTCGGTCGCCGGCGGCATTCCCATTCTGAAGGTGCTGCGCGAGGGGTTGGCGGCCAACCGCATCGATCGCCTCTACGGGATTCTCAACGGCACCTGCAATTACATTCTGACCAGCATGCGCGACGCCGGCCGCGATTTCGCGGATGTTCTGGCGGAGGCGCAGCGGCTCGGCTATGCCGAGGCCGATCCCGCCTTCGATATCGACGGCATCGATACCGCGCATAAACTGGCGCTGCTGGCGGCGGTTGCGTTCGGCGGCGCGGTCGCGCTGGACGGCATCCATGTCGAGGGCATTCGCCATGTTTCGGCCCAGGATATCGCCTTCGCCGCCGAGCTTGGCTACACCATCAAATTGCTGGGCGTCGCCCGCCCGACCGAACAGGGTCTGGAGCGGCGGGTCCATCCCTGCATGGTGCCGAACGCGGCGCCGATCGCCCATGTCGAGGGGGTGTTCAACGCCGTGGTGGTGGAGGGCGATGCCGTCGGCCGCCTGATGCTGGAAGGGCGCGGCGCCGGTGCCGCGCCGACCGCGTCGGCGGTGGTCGCCGATCTCATCGATATCGCCGCCGGTCGGGGTGCGCCCGGCTTCGGCGTTCCCGCCGCCGCCTTGCACGAGACCCGAACCGCGCCGATGGCCATCCATCGCGGCGCCTATTACATGCGCCTGATGGTTCAGGACCGACCCGGCGTCATAGCCGATATCGCCGCCGCCTTGCGCGACGAACAAGTGTCGATGGAACAGATGCTGCAGCGCGGCCGTGCCGCCGCGGGCGAGGGCGTGCCGGTGGTCATCACCACCCACGTCACCGAGGAAGCGGCGATGCTGCGCGCGGTCGACCGGATCGCTAAACTCGATACGGTGCGGGAGCCGCCTCGGCTGATCCGCATCGAGGCTCTATAAACGGGGAGGGGAATCGCCGCGATGGATCGCAATCTTACACTGGAAGCGGTGCGTGTCACCGAGGCGGCGGCGCTGTCGGCGTCGCTGCTGATCGGGCGCGGCGACGAGATGGCGGCCGATCAGGCGGCGGTCGATGCCATGCGGCGCGCGCTCAACGCGTTGCCGATCCAGGGCACCGTGGTGATCGGCGAGGGCGAGCGGGACGAGGCGCCGATGCTCTATATCGGCGAGCCGGTCGGCACCGGCACCGGCCCCAAGATCGACATCGCGCTCGATCCGCTCGAAGGCACCACACTGACCGCCAAGGCGGGCGCCAACGCGCTGGCGGTCCTGGCGCTGTCGGAGGCGGGCGGCCTGCTGCACGCGCCCGATGTCTACATGGACAAGATCGCGATCGGCGGCGGGCTGGGCGAGATCGTCGATCTCGACGAGACGCCGGCGAACAATCTGAAGAACCTCGCCAAGGCCAAGAACCGCGAAGTCGCCGATCTGATGGTGTGCATCCTCGACCGGCCGCGCCATTCCGAGCTGATCCGCAAGGTGCGCGAAGCCGGTGCCCGCATCATGCTGATCTCCGATGGCGATGTCGCCGGGGTGATCGCGACGGCGCGGCCCGACACCGGGATCGATCTCTATATCGGCTCCGGCGGCGCGCCGGAGGGCGTGCTGGCCGCCGCGGCGCTGCGCTGCATCGGCGGCTTCATGCAGGGCCGGCTGCTGTTCCGCAACGATGACGAGCGCGGCCGCGCGCAACGGATCGGCGTCACCGATCTCACCCGCAAATACGGGCTGACCGATCTCGCCAAGGGCGAAGTCATGTTCGCCGCGACGGGCGTCACCGACGGCACCATGCTGCGCGGCGTGAAGCGGTTTCCCGGCGGCGCCACCACCCAATCGCTGGTGATGCGCTCAAAATCCGGTACCGTGCGGATGGTCGAGACCCATCACGATTTCTCGCGCAACAGCGATATGGCATCGTTCGCGCGCTGAAGGGGACATTCGCATTCATGTTTTCGGTTATCTTCGAGGTCTTTCCTAAATCCAACCAGTGGGACGCCTATCTGGGCTATGCCAAGCTGCTGCGGCCGGAGCTGGAGCGGGTGGACGGTTTCATCGACAATATCCGCTATCGCAGCCTGACCCGCGCCGGGTGGATCGTGTCGCTGTCGGGCTGGCGCGACGAGAAGGCGCTGGTGCGCTGGCGCACGCAAGCGGGGCATCACGCGGTACAGGAGAAGGGTCGCACGGCGGTATTTCGCGATTATCATTTGCGTGTCGGCCAGGTAACACGGGATACGCGGCTGCCCGCCGGTCAAGCCTTGCCTGAACAGCGGCTGGACGAGACCGCGACCGGCGCCGCGACGCAGGTGATTCTGATTGACGCGCGACGCCCGCCCGAATGGGTCGCGCAGGCCGGCCCGCGTGCAGTCGCCGACTGGCTGGGCCTGCCGGGCGAGGCGCCGCGCCTCACCGGTTGGGACGTGTTCGAGGCGGTGCTGACGCCGGGCGATATCATCCTGCTGATGTCGTGGCGTGACCAGGGTGCCGCCGAGGCGTTCGAGGCCGGGGCGCGTCTGCCCGAGGGTGCGCGGCTGCGCCGGGTGCGAATCGTGCGGGATTACGGCATGTTCGACCGGCGCGAGGCGCCGCAATATTATCCCGGCGTGACGCGATCCTTGGATTAGCCGCCGAGTCCCGGCGCGCAGGCTTGCCACCCATCGTGGTTTGTGCCTAGAGCGGGAGCCAGAATCGAGGAACCGAATTGGTGGATATCAGCGCGGCGGGATTGCTCGGCGTCACCCGGTCGCTGTCGGGCCGGCTGTGGCGCCAGCGCGGCGGCGACGATCGGATTGGCCTCGCCTTGTCCCAGCGTCTCGGCGTGCCGGAGATCATCGGCCGGGTGATCGGCGCGCGCGGCATCGGCCTCGACGAGGCGGGGCGTTTCCTGGCGCCGACGCTGCGCGAGATGCTGCCCGATCCCGCTTCGTTCAAGGACATGGACCGCGCCACCCGGCGCATCGCCGAAGCGGTGCAGCGCGGCGAGACGATCGCGATCTTCGGCGACTACGATGTCGATGGCGCCACCTCGGCGGCGCTGCTGCGGCGGTTCTTCGTCGCGGTCGATGGCCGCAGCGTCACCTATATTCCCGATCGCCAGCGCGAAGGCTATGGTCCGAACACGGCGGCGCTGTTGCGGTTGAAAGCGGAGGGGGCGAGCCTCGCCATCACCGTCGATTGCGGCACCGCCGCGCATGCGCCGCTGGCGGCGGCGGCGGCGGCCGGGCTCGATGTCATCGTCATCGACCACCATATCGGCGAAGCCGAGCTGCCGACCGCGGTGGCGGTGGTCAATCCCAACCGGCTCGATGAAAGCGGTGCGCACGGCGCGCTGGCGGCGGTCGGTGTCGCCTTTCTGCTGGCGGTCGGCGTCAATCGGGTGCTGCGGGCGCGCGGCTGGTACGCCACCCGGCCCGAGCCCGATCTGCTCGCCTGGCTCGATCTGGTGGCGCTGGGCACCATTTGCGATGTCGTGCCGCTGACCGGGATCAATCGCGCCTTCGTGACCCAGGGGCTGAAGGTGATGGGGCGGCGCCAGAATATCGGCCTTGCCGCCCTCGCCGATGTCGCCGGCGTGACCGAGCGGCTCGACGCCTATCATGCCGGCTTTGTGCTTGGCCCCCGGGTCAATGCCGGCGGCCGGGTCGGCGAGGCGGGGCTGGGCGCGCGGCTGCTGGCCTGCGACGATCCCATCGAGGCGCGCGCGCTGGCACTACGGCTCGACGGCTTCAACCGCGAGCGCCGGGAGATCGAAGCCGGGGTGCTGGCGGAGGCCATCGCCCAGGTGGATGCGGCGCCGTCGCGCGGCGCCATCGTCATCGCGGCGCATGATGGCTGGCATCAGGGGGTGATCGGCATCGTCGCCGGCCGCCTGCGCGAGCGCTATAACCGCCCGGCCTGCGTGGTGACGTTCGACGGCGCGGTCGGCAAGGGGTCGGGCCGGTCGGTTCCGGGCGTCGCGCTGGGTCCCGCGATCATCGCCGCGCGCCAGGCCGGGCATGTCCTCGGCGGCGGCGGCCATGCCATGGCGGCGGGCTTCACCGTCGCGCGCGACAGTCTTCCCGCGCTGCGGGATTTTCTAGAAACCCAAGTGCGCGCATCGCTCGCTGAGACCGATCTGGTGCCCGAGCTGGGTATCGACGGCGTGCTGACACCCGCCGCCGCCAGCCTCGAGCTGGCGGGCGCCGTCGAGCGGCTCGGCCCCTTCGGCACCGGCAATTCCGAGCCGCGCTTCGCGCTGGCGCATGCGCGCATCGTGCACGCCGAACCGGTGAAGGGCGAACATCTGCGGCTGGTGCTGGGCGATCCAGCCGGGGCGGGCAGGGTCAAGGCGATGCTGTTCCGTGCCGGCGAGACCGCGCTGGGCGCGGCGCTGCTCAATGCGCGGGGCACCAATCTCCATGTCGCCGGCAAGCTGCGTGTCAATCGTTGGCAGGGCCGTGAGGAAATTCAACTTCTGGTCGATGACGCCGCCACCGTCTAGGAAGCGCTCGGGGAAGCCCGTTTCACCGGATTGACTCTTTATTAACCGGATTTCTCTAGGGTTGCCGAAATGGCTACTTCCCTCGGAGACGCTTCAGCATGTGCGGGTTGACCGGATACATCGATTATCGGCCCGCGACGCGCCAGAATCGCGAAGCGATCGTCAACGGCATGGCCCAGACCCTGTTCCACCGGGGGCCGGACGATGGCGGCGCCTGGATCGATGCCGAGGCCGGCATCGCGCTGGGCTTTCGCCGGCTGTCGATCATCGAGCTGTCCCCGCTCGGCCATCAGCCGATGGTCTCGGCCAGCGGCCGCTATGTCATCGTCTTCAATGGCGAGATCTATAATTTCAAGGAGGTCGCGGCGCGGCTGGCGCAAGAGGGCGTGAGCCTGCGCGGCCATTCCGATACCGAGGTGCTGCTGGAGGCGATTGCAAGCTGGGGCGAGCGCGCCGCCATCGCCGCCTGCGAAGGCATGTTTGCGATCGCGATCTGGGATCGGCAGGAGCGCAAGCTGACGCTGGCGCGGGATCGCGTCGGTATCAAACCGCTTTATTGGGGCCAGACCCGCGACGGCGTGCTGCTGTTCGGCTCGGAATTGAAGGCGTTGCGCCGGCATCCAAGTTGGGAAGGCGAGATCGACCGCGACGCGATGGCGCTGTTCATGCGCTATGGCTATGTCCCGGCGCCCTACAGCATCTATCGGCGCACCTGGAAGCTGGAGCCGGGCGCGCTGCTGACCTGTCGCCGCGGCGCCGAGCCCAAGATGGAACGCTATTGGGACATGCGATCGATCGCCGAGACGGCGCAGGCCGACCCCGCCCCCGGCTCCGATAAAGATCGCATCGAGATGCTGGAACAGCTCATGCTGCGCTCGGTGAAGAACGAGATGGTGTCGGACGTGCCGCTGGGCGCCTTTCTCTCCGGCGGCATCGACAGCTCGCTGGTCACTGCCCTGATGCAGACCGTCAGTTCGCGGCCGACCAAGACCTTCACCATCGGCTTCCACAAGGAAGGGTTCAACGAGGCGGGGCACGCCGCCGCCGTCGCCAAGCATTTCGGCACCGACCATACTGAGCTCTACGTCTCGGACGAGGATGTCCGCGACGTCATTCCCAATTTGCCGGTTTGGTACGACGAGCCATTCGCCGATTCGTCGCAGATTCCGACCTATCTCGTCTCGCGCCTGGCGCGCGAGCATGTCACGGTCGCGCTGTCGGGCGATGGCGGCGACGAGTTGTTCTGCGGCTATCCCCGCTATCGCTGGGGCAAGATGCTGCACCGCGCCATCTCGCCGCTGCCGCCGCCGCTGCGGCGCGGCGCCGGCGCGATGATGTCGGCGATGCCCAACAGCCTCGCCAGCGGCATCATGACGCTGTTGCCGGCGCGCGAGCGCCCGAAGCGGCCGGCGCAATCCCTGAAGAAGCTGGGGCGCCTGTTTTCCGGCTCCGCCGCGGGCGAATTCCACCGCGAAATCGTGTCGATCTGGAACGATCCCGAGGCGGTGGTGCTGGGCGCGCGCGAGCCGCCGCTCTCTCTCTCCGATCCGGCGCTGGCGCGGATTTTCCCGCACATGGCCGAGCGCATGATGCTCAACGATTCGATCGTCTATCTGCCGGACGATATCCTCGCCAAGGTCGATCGCGCCAGCATGGCGGTCAGCCTCGAAGTGCGGGTGCCGCTGCTCAATCATCACATCGTCGAGTTCGCGTGGCGATTGCCGCTGCACATGAAGCTGCGCGGCAACGTCACCAAATGGGCGCTGCGCGAAATCCTCTATAAGTACGTTCCGAGAGAGCTGATCGAGCGGCCGAAGCAAGGCTTCATGGTGCCGCTCGACGACTGGCTGCGGGGTCCGCTCAGCGAGTGGGTGGGTGATCTGATCGCCCCCGACCGGCTGCGGCGCGACGGGTTTTTCGATCCCCAGGTGATCGGCGAGCGCTGGCGCGACCATCGCGACCGCGCCTGGGATTGGGGTTATGCGTTGTGGAACGTCGCGATGTTTCAATCCTGGCTCGATCACGAAAAACAGCTCCCGGCCGCGCCGTCGCCGCTTCTAGCGGATCATCGGGCCGCCACCGTCACGGTCTAAATGCCCTCGGCGAGTCGCTGGGAAAACACATCTACATATCCAAATTTGGCGGGATTCCACGACTAAATCTAGGCGGCCCGGGGTCGTTGCCGAGTCGGTATATCGAAACTAAGTTATTGTTTTTGCTAAGGTAATTGCGCTCACCCGTTGCCTCGTCGATTCGCCAATCTCGTTGACCCCGGGGCGACGACGAATCAGCATGCTGAACCACCTGCTTCATCCGACATCGGAACTGGGGGAGCGTCATGTGCGTGAGTGAAGCAAGCAGGCCGCAACAGAATAACACAAGGCCGATGCCCGGCGACCGCTGTCTCGGAAACGACCGGCGGGCGCATGGCGACGGTGTGGTTCCGATTTCGCGCGCCCCCGGCGCGGCCTTGATCTCACGCGCAGGAGGCGCGGCCTTGATTTATTGCCGTTTGACCGTTAGACCCTCGCCGCGAGTGGCCGTCGATGTCCCCATCGTCTAGAGGCCCAGGACATCGCCCTTTCACGGCGAAAACACGGGTTCGACCCCCGTTGGGGACGCCATCTCTCTCGAACGCGTTCGGGATATCCAGCGCATATTCATCAAATGTTAGGAAATATCCGGCTAGTTATGCCGGTGTATTTCCGTGCGTCAGCCGGCTTCGCCCGAAGGTTGACGCCTTGTTAACCGAGCTCGTTGGAGTATCGGCAGGAGATGAGATTCGCTGTGGTCAGTAAAACGCCGAATCCTCAAAGATTTTCCGTTCGCGCCGGCGCTGTGATGGCTGCCGATGCGACAGCAAAGAGGGCAACCAATTGAATAATCGCAGCCGCGATATCGAGACGCTGTTTCAGCGCATGGGGGCAAAGCCGCTGACGACCCGCGATCCTGGCGTCACGGAAGACGCGGCGCGCGCCGTTCAGCAATGGCCGCTGCTGGCGATGCTGACGGAAGGGCTTCCGGCGCCGCGGCGCCCGATGGGTCAGCCTAGCCAAAGCTTCGCCGAGCCTGCCCGCGTGCCGGTGAATCCGCCGGCCATCGTGCCGCCCGCCCCGGTGCCGCCAACGGCGCCGGCACCCTCGGCGCCTGCCCAATTCGCGCCTGCTCAATTCGCCCCGACTCAGTTCGCCCCGGCTCAGGCTGCGCCGAGGAGCCCGCTCGATGCGCTGTTCCAGCGCGCCGAGCAGACCGGCAAGCCCGCCGCCGCCCCGGCATCGGTGTTCGGCACCGCCGCGCCGCCGCCCCTCAAGGTGCCGCAGCGGCAATCGCCGCTGCCGCCATTGCCGAATCTCGGGAACCCATCGTTTTCGCCACCGCCGGCGGCGCCGCGCAATCCGGCCTTCAGCAATTTCGCCCCCACCAATTTCGTTCCTGGCAATCCCGCTCCCGGTAATCCCGCGATGGGTCCGGTCGAGCCGGGACTGACGATCGAGCCGCGGCCGCGGCAATGGCAGGAGCTCGATACCGTGCCGGCGCATTTATTCGAACGGGTGGGGGGACGGTAAATGCCGCTGATCGTAATTACGTCGTTCAAGGGGGGCGCCGGCAAGACCATGCTTGCGGCCAACCTGTCGGTCGGCCTGCGCAGTGTCGGGTGGAGCGTCCTCGCGGTCGATTTCAATCCGCAGGATGCGCTGAAACTGCATTTCGGTCTCGACGCCTTCGAGAAGCGCGGCTTCGCCACGCAGATGCTGGCCGGCGCCGCGTGGGAGGATGCCACGTTCGATGCCGAGCCCGGTGTCGATGTCATGCCCTTCGGGCGCACGGCGGCGGCGCTGATGGGATCGGTCTCGGGGCTGCTGGCGCACGATACCGACCGCGTCGTCGATAATCTCGTCGGGCTCGCCAAGAGCCGCATGGTGGTGGTCGACGCGCCGTCCTTGCCGTCGCCCGCCACCGCCCGGCTGGCGAAGGCGGCGGACGTCCTGGTCATCGCGACCCCGACCGATGCCGGCTCCTATGCCGCGTTGTCGCTGGCTGACGCCGAGTCGTTCCTCGCCGCCGACGGCACCCTGGCCAAAACCATTCTGGTCGCCAACCAGTTCGATGAAACGGCGCGCCTCCAGCGCGGCATCCTCGCGCTGTTGAACCAGACCTTCGGCGACAAGCTGGCCGCCACCATCGAACGCGACGAAAGCGTCGACGAGGCGCTGGCCTCGCGCCGCACCGTCCTCCTGCACGATCAATCCTCGAAGGCTGCTCGCAGCCTTGTCGCGCTGGCGATCCGAGTCGATCGCCTGTGCTCGCCGAATGGAGAAGTCAACTGAGCGCCGTCGCCGAAGCACCGCTAACCCACCGTCGCGAGACGCCGGCATCGCCGCCGGGCGTCGAGCGTTCGCGGACCAGTGTGGGATTCGTCATCGTCATCCTGCTGGCGCTCGTCATGCTGGCCTTGGTGGCGATCGCGCCGATGGGCCTCGAAGAACAGGCCCTATTCGGCATCGCGACCTGCGTCAGCCTGCTGATCATGCGACGCTTCGCCAACCGCTATCTGGTGCTGGCGATGTCGTTCATGTCGCTGGCGGTCTCGACCCGCTACATCTACTGGCGTGTCACCGCGACCACCGGCTTCACGAGTCCGCTTGAAAGCGTGCTCGGCTGGATCCTGCTCGGCTCCGAGATCTACGCGCTCTTCGTGCTGGCCTTCGGCTATGTCCAGACCTCGTGGCCGCTGCATCGCCGGCCGGTGCCGCTGCCCGACGATGTCGGCCTGTGGCCAACGGTCGATGTCTTCATTCCGACCTACAACGAGCCGCTGTCGATCGTGCGCGATACCATCTTCGCCGCGATGTCGATGGACTATCCGCGCGACAAGCTGAAGGTCTGGTGCCTTGATGACGGCCGCCGGCCCGATTTCCGCCGCTTCTGCGAATCCGTCGGATGCGGCTATGTCACGCGCGCCGACAACGCCAACGCCAAGGCCGGCAACCTCAACAATGCCTTGGTCCACACCAGAGGCGAGGTGATCGCGTTCTTCGATTGCGATCACGTTCCGACCCGTGGCTTCTTACAGATGACGCTGGGCTGGCTGGTGCGCCAGGCCAACATGGCCGTGGTGCAGACCCCGCACCATTTCTATTCGCCCGATCCGTTCGAGCGCAATTTGCGGATCGAGCATCAAGTCCCGCCGGAAGGCCGGCTGTTCTATGGGTTGGTGCAGGACGGCAATGATTTTTGGAACGCGACGTTCTTCTGCGGCTCGTGCGCCGTGGTCCGTCGCACCGCGCTCGAAAGCGTCGGCGGCTTCGCCACCGAGACCGTGACCGAGGACGCGCATACCGCCCTCAAGCTGCACCGCAAGGGCTGGAACTCGGCCTATCTCGACATTCCGCTGGCGGCCGGTCTCGCCACCGAACGCTTCGCCATCCATGTCGGCCAGCGCGTGCGCTGGGCCCGGGGCATGATCCAGATCTTCCGCCTCGACAATCCGATGTTCGGGCGCGGGCTCAGCTTCGGCCAGCGCATCTGCTACCTCAACGCCATGGCGCACTTCCTGTTCGCCTTGCCGCGCGTGGTGTTTTTGGTGGCGCCGCTGGCCTACCTCATTCTCGACATCAACCTCATCCGCACCAGTGCCTTCCTGCTGCTGGCCTTCGCGGGACCGCATCTCTTCCACACACTGGTCACCAACGCCTATGTCCAAGGCAAGTACCGGCACTCGTTCTGGAACGAGATCTACGAAACCTCGCTCGCCTTCCATCTGCTGATCCCGACGATGAAGACGCTGATCGCGCCGCATTGGGGCGGCGGGTTCAATGTCACCTCGAAGGGCGGCGTGGTCGAGAAGGATTACTTCGACGCCAAGCTGCTGCGTCCGCACATCATCCTCTGCGTGTTCCTGGTCGCCGGGATCGTGCTGGGCCTGCTGCGCTGGTGGTGGGGCGTGCCGCAGGACGTCAAGGCCGTGATCATGATCAACCTGGCCTGGGCGTCGTTCAACCTGGTGGTGATGATGGCGGTGCTGTCGGTCGGCCGCGAACGGCGCCAGGTGCGCTCCGCGGTGCGGGTCGAGGCCGAGCTGCCGGCGACCATCTTCTTCCCCGATGGGCGTCAGACCGGCGCGTGGACGCTGAATCTCTCGAAGGGCGGCGGCGCGTTCCGGCTCGAGGACGCGGCGCTGGCCGAAGGCGCGGAAAAAGTCGTGGTGCGGCTGCCGTGCGGCAGCCAGGACGCGCTGTTCCCGGCTTCGGTGATCGCCGGCGCGGGCGGCCCGATGCGGGTCCAGTTCGCGCCGCTGACCCTCGAAGAGGAGCAGCTTCTGGTGGGCGCCATCCTGGGGCGCGGGGATGCGTGGACGGGATGGGAATATGGGCCGATCGAGGGTCCCCTCCGGTCGATGGTCCGCGTCTTTGGCGTTGGGTTGGGCGTCCTATTTTCGGGCCGCCGTCGCGAGAGGTCAGGCACATGAAATCCGTTGCACTAGGGCTCCTGGTTTCGCTGGCCGCCGCGTCGGCTTACGGCCAGACCGTCGCCAAGCCGAATGCTGCGGTGGCGGCACCGCCCGCCACTGCGCCCGCGACGACGAATGCAGCGCCCGCCAAGGATACGTCGGCGACCGCGGCCCAGGAGCCGGCGGCCCCCGCGCCGTTCCCGGCCTCGGGCTATACCTCCTACACCTTCAAGGATCTGGGTGCGCCGCAGGGACTGCGCCTCGTCGAGGGCAGCGCCGAAGGCGGCATCACCTATATGGTCCGCCGCGATGAGGTGATCACCGCGGCGCGGCTGCGGCTGATGCTGGAGAACTCCGCCGGCTTTCCCGCCGACACCAAGCTCGACGTGACGGTCAACGGCGATTCCATCGGCACCGTCGATGTCGGCGCCGATCGTCATGGCGCGACGCCGGTCGATCTGCCGGTCGATCCGATCCTGCTCGGCGACTATAACCGCGTCAGCTTCAAATTGGTCGGCGTGCCGCTGGCCGCGTGCCGGATCAACCAGACCGGCCCGTGGATGAGCGTCAGCCCGCGCAGCGCGATGGACATCACCACCGACCGCCTGCCGCTGGCGAACGATCTCGCGGTCCTGCCGCTGCCGTTCTTCGACGAGCGCGATCCGCACCTGGTGCGGACCGGCTTCGTCTTCGCCAAGACCCCGTCGATGGGCGAGCTCGAAGCCTCGGGCATCGTCGCCTCGTGGCTCGGCGGTCTCGCCGGCTATCGCGGCGTCCATCTGCCGGCGACGTTCGGCACGCTGCCGACCGGCAACGCCATTGTGTTCGCCGCCGGCAATGAATCGCTGCCCGGCCTGACGCTGCCCCATGCGGCGGGACCGACGCTGGCCATCGTGCCAAATCCCGCCGACCCCAGCGGCAAATTGCTGCTGGTGATGGGCCGCGACACCACCGATTTGAAAGCGGCGGCGCGCGGGCTGGCGCTCGGTCACGGCGCCTTCAAGCCCGGGGCGGTTTCCGCCGTCGCGGCAACCGATCCTGGCGACCGCCGTCCCTATGACGCGCCGGGCTGGATCGCCGACACGCATCCGGTGAAATTCGGCGACCTGACGACCGCCGACCGGCTGCGCTCGCACGGTATTCGCCCGGAGCCGATTTCGATCGATTTCCGCAGCGCGCCCGATTTCTTCAACTGGATCGATTCGACGATCCCGATGACGCTGCGCTATCACGTCAGCCCGGAGCCGATCGTCGACCTGACGCATTCCCAGCTCGACGTGATGCTGAACAACACGCCGTTCCGCAGCATCCCGCTGGCGCAGACCGGCTCGCTGCTCGATTCGGGCAAGCCCCAGCACGAGGGCACGGTGGATATTCCGCCGTTCCTGCTGACCGGCCGTAACCGGCTTAATTTCTATTTCGACATGCAGCCGTCGCCGCAATGCGATTCGACACGAGCCTCGACTCTGGTCGAACAGATCGATCCCAATTCGACGCTGGACCTGTCGCAATCGCCGCACTACGCGCCGATGCCCAATTTGTCGTTCTTCGCCAATGCCGGTTTCCCCTTCACCAAGAGCGCCGATCTGTCGCACACCGCGGTGGTGATGCCGAATACCATCACGCCGAACGATACCGAGGCGTTCCTCGAGACGATGGCGCTGTTTGGCGAGGCCACCGACTATCCGACGCTGCGCGCCACGGTGGTCCGGGCCGACGATGTCAACGCCCAGTCCAATCGCGATCTGCTGTTGATCGGCTCGTTCCAGGAGCAGCCGCTGTTGGGCGCCTGGAGCGCGCGCACCGGCGTGACCGTGGAACGGGGCGATCTGCACGCCGTCGAGCGGAGCTGGTGGGACCGCATTCAATTGCTGTTCGATTGGCGTAATCGGCGCAGCCATGTTTCCGAGGTCAATGATTGGGTGCAGGCGGCACCGGGGGGCGAGGGGGCTCTCATGGGTTTCCGCTCGCCACTCAACGACGATCGCAGCGTCGTCGCCATCACCGGCACCTCGCCGGCCCAGGTCGCCGGAGTCGCGGGGACTCTGCAATCCAGCGACCGCGTGCAGAAGGTTCAGGACGATCTCGTGCTGATACGCGCGAACGACATCCAGAGCTTCCGCATGACCCGCCGCTACGATGTCGGCACGCTCAATCGCTGGACGTGGCTGCGGTGGAATCTGTCCGATCAGCCGATCGTGATCGCGATCCTGCTGTTCGCCGCCTGCGCGGCGATGGCGGCGGTCGCCTTTGTTGTCCTGGGGATCAAGGCCCGCCGCCGCTTACAGGGGGCGAATCGCTAGTCATGCTTACTAAACGGCCGAACCAACTCAAATCAGGCGGCCGGACCAATATGGGAAGAGAGAACACATGCTTATTTGGGAAGGACGGCGTGTTGGGGGTGTCGCGCTCGCCGCATTGGCGTGCTCGCTGCTCGCGGGAACCGCTCTTGCACAGCTAAATCCGGCGCAGAAAGCGCTGGAGGAACAGGGCCGCTATTGGGAAGACCGGCATCAGCCGGCGCGGGCGGCCGTGGCGTGGCAAAAGCTGCTCGATTCGGACGCGACCAACGCGGAGGCCCTGCTGCATCTCGGCATGATCGAGGCGCGCGGCGGCCACGCGGACAAGGCGCGCGTCTATGCGATGAAGCTCAAGGCGGCGCACCCCAATGGCGGGGAGAACGCGGTGCTGGAGCACGCGATCGTCATCGGCGCGATCAATGGCGATGCGATCGACGAGGCGCGCAAACTGTCGCGGGCGGGCCAATACGAAGCCGCGATCGCGGCCTATCGCAAGGCGCTGAAGGGCCAGCCCCCGACCCCCGATCTGGCGCGGGAATATTATGAGACGCTGGCCGGTACCAAGACCGGCTGGGCCGAGGCGCGCCATGGGTTGCAGGAGATGGCGGCGGCGCTGCCGGACGATCTCTCGGTGCAGTATGGCTATGCTCGCGTCCTGACCTATCATGAGGAAACGCGCCGCCAGGGCATCGCGATGCTGGCCTCGCTCTCGGGCGATGCCTCGGTCGGCCGCCAGGCCAATAATGGCTGGCATGACGCGCTGATCTGGCTGGGCGCGACCCGGACCGATATCCCGCTCTATAAGAACTATCTCGCATCGCACACCGGCGACGCGCCGGTGGCGAAGAAGCTCGCCGATCTCGAAAACCCGGCCAGCCCCGTCAATGCGGGTGGCGGCGATGACGCGCATAAGCGCGCCCTCGCGGCCATGAACGGCGGCCATCTGCGCGAAGCCGCCCAGATGTACGAGGCGATCCTCAAGGACAATCCCAAGGACATCGACGCGCTGGGCGGGCTGGGCGTCGTCCGTGAGCGCGAAGGCAATTTCCGCGAGGCGCACGCGCTGTTGTCGCGCGCCGTCGCGCTGGTGCCGGCGGGAGACACGCGCTGGCACGACGCCTTGGCGTCGGTCGTCTATCTCGAAACCGTCGCCGATGCGAAGGCCGCCCTGCGCGCGCATAAATTGAAGCTCGCCGAGGAGAAGGCGCACGAGGCGATGGCGCATCCGCTCGCCAACGATCTCAACGCCGAGCTGGTGCTGGCCCAGGTCTACCGCGACACCCGGCGGTGGGGCGAGGCGGAGAAGATCTATCGCCACGTCCTTCACGACCAGCCGAACAATCGCGAGGCCCAGGCCGGTTTGGCGGCGGTGCTGGTGGCCACCGGCCGCGGCCACGAGGCCCGGCATTTCGGGGCGGTCGCATCCGCCCCGTCGCCGGCGGCGCAGGCCGCCGACACCACGCGCATCGAGGCAAGCCGGCTGGCCGAGCAGGCGCGCGCCGCCGTCAGTCGCGGCGATACCAATGGCGCTCTCGCGGCCTATCGCCAGGCGATGTCGCGCGATCCCGGCAACCCGTGGTTCAAGCTCGATTACGCCCGTTTGCTGACGCGTATCGGCGATCGCGCTGGCGGCGACCGGGTGATCACCGCCATGGTGGCGGGGCCCAACCCGTCCGGCGATACGCTGGCGGCGGCGGCGATCTGGTATGGCGAGCACGGCGATTATCAGGACGCCGCCAAATACGCGGCCCGGGTTCCAGCCACCACCCGCGTCGGCGAGTTCGCCGCGATGGAACATCAGTGGATGGCGGAACGGGACGCACATCAGGCGGTGCTGCTGGCGCGGCACGGCCGCCTCGGCGAGGCGCATCGCCTTCTCGACGGCATCATCGCGCGATCGGGCGGCAATATCGGCGTGGTGGGCGTCGCCGCCGACGCCTATGTCGATATCGGCGACGCCCAGCGTGCCATCGCCGCGATGCGCGGCGCGCTCGGCCCCGATCCGACGCTCGACGCCGACATTCAATATGCCGGCGTGCTGATCCGGGTCGGCGCGCTCGATGAGCTGACCCAGGTGATGCACAATATCGATGGCCAGTCCGGCAAAATGCGGCCCGCGCAGCAATCACGCGTCGCCGATCTGCATCGCGGCCTCGCGATCAAGCTGGCGGATCAGGCACGCCTGCAGGGCGATTACGCCGGCGCCTATGACCGGCTGTCGCCGGAACTGGCGGTGTCGCGCGACGCCACCGTGCTGGCGGCGCTCGCCCGCATCTATGACAGCGCCGGCCGGCACGAGGACGCGGTGGAGATCTATACCCGCATCCTGCGCTCCGACCCGAGCAACATGGATGCGCGCCGCGAGATCATCGGCGCCGCGATTGTCGTCGGCGACTATGAGCGGGCGCGCGGCTTGCTGCGGCAAGGGCTGGGGCTTGCCCCGAACGATCCGCGGCTCCATCTGCTCGGCGCCGAGTTGGCCCGGGCCGAGGGCGATGATGAAACCGCCCTCGCGGAGCTGGGCCGGGCGCAAGCCGAGTTGGCTCAACGCAACGGCGATATCTGGATCACGCCGGATCAGTATGGCGGGTTCTCGCGGGTCGATTACGGGTCCAACGCCAACCCCTTTGCACCCTCAACGAGTTTCGCACCGATCACGCGGCCGGCGGCGCCGAGCCCGGTCTATTATTCCGCCTATCAGGCGAACCCGAGCTATGGCTCGAACCCCGCCTATCCGGTTCCGGAAATGGGCGGGCCGGTCACGGTCACCGCCTCCGGCACCGAAGACCAGCAGTTGGAGCGTCAGGTCGCGACCCAGATCGAACAGGTGCGCGATCCGATGCGGCCCTATGTCCAGGGCGGCGTCAGCTTCCGCAACATCGAGGGCGAGCCGGGGTTGAGCCAGTTCTCGCTGATTTCGCTGCCGGTGTCGGGCGGCGCGCGCGTCGGGCCGGGCATGTTGACGCTGCAGGTTGAGCCGACCAGCGCCAATTCGGGCACGCTCAACGGCAATGATCCGACGGTGTTCCGGCGCTTCGGCTCCAACGCCACCCTGCCGCTGGGCTCAGGCGCGCCGGGCTTCGACGGCAGTTCGCAAGGCGTCGGCGCCAAGGTGTCCTATGTCACCGCCAACCTCGCCGCCGAATTCGGCACCACGCCGCTCGGCTTCCCGGTCACCAACCTGATCGGCCATCTGGTGTGGGCGATTCCGCTCGACAATCAGACCTCGATCAAGCTGACCGGGCTGCGCGACCCGGTGATGGACAGCCTGCTATCCTATGCCGGCATGCGCGACCCGCTATCGGGCCGCGTCTGGGGCGGCGTGACTCGCACCGGGGGAC